>AZIJ01010291.1_pt1 | contig 73405 bp, 52 predicted proteins | sample 359151 | NCBI WGS metagenome assembly AZIJ01 (sample SAMN02429718, study PRJNA222666) | marine sediment metagenome | biome: Sediment sample; isolation source: enrichment culture of sample MGS-ElMAX(UA) from oil contaminated site at the... | place: Egypt: El Max | collected 2013-01-23 | depth 9.22 m m | reverse complement strand
TGTCTGCCTACGCCGGTAGTCAGGACCTGATTGACCTGGAAGACTTGCTCCATTGGGGGCTGCTAACGGACGCGGAGCTGGCAGGTTTTTCAAATGACACGTCCCGTAAGGCCCTGTTTGAGCTGGCTGCCGGTCGATTTCACCGCGGTGATTACGCCCCCGGAGTCGACTACCCTGAGCTGTCCGGTTATGAAGCGTTTATCCGGCACAACAGTTTCTGGCTCCACGACTACGCCCTGTTCCAGGCATTGCGTGAGGATTACCCTGTGGACGGCTGGCAAAGCTGGCCACGACCGTTGCGTGACCGTGAGCCGGCAGCACTGCAGGCATTCGCACAGCAGCGGCAGGGAACCCTGGAGCGGATCCGCTTCGAGCAATTCGTGTTCTTTCACCAGTGGCATAACCTTCGACGCTACGGCAATGAAAAGGGACTTTACCTGTTTGGAGATATTCCCATTTTCGTTGCCCACGACAGCGCCGATGTCTGGTCCCGGCGCGACCAGTTCAAACTGGATCCGGACGGCGCAGCCATCGTAGTGGCGGGTGTACCGCCGGACTACTTCTCGCCCCGTGGCCAGCACTGGGGCAACCCCATCTATGACTGGTCGGCGATGGCTGTGGACGGATTTCGTTGGTGGCTTGATCGGCTGGGAATGCAGCGGGAACTGTTCGACATTATCCGCCTGGATCATTTCCGGGGACTGCAGGCCTACTGGGAAATACCGGCAACGGATCCGGAGCCCGTCAACGGCTGTTGGGTGAGCGGGCCAGGCCAATCCTTTCTCTCTGCCTGCTTTGAGGCCTTTCCGGATTTACCGCTGGTGGCAGAGAACCTGGGGATTATCGGCGCCGAAGTCGAAAATCTGCGGCATGATTTTCAGCTGCCGGGAATGACCGTTTTGCAGTTCGGCTTCGACGGCAGCCCCCACAACCCCCATTTACCGCACAACCATAAGGCATGGGACCTGGTTTACACGGGCACCCACGACAATGACACCACGCTTGGCTGGTATCGGAGCCTTGATGAACGGACGCGGGAGTACGTCAACCGCTACACCGGCCACACCGGGAGTGACATGCCCTGGGAGCTGATCCGTATGGCGATGGCCTCGGTGTCCGTGCTCGCCGTCGTCCCGCTGCAGGATCTCCTGGCCCTCGATAGCGATGCACGTTTTAACACACCGGGTACGGCACAGGGCAACTGGTTGTGGCAGCTCTCGTGGGACAGCTGCACGCCGGCTCTGGCGTACCGACTCCGCCACCTGCTCGGCCTTTACGGCCGGCTTCCGTAGGGCTGGTTAAAGTTTGATCTATATCAACGGAGCGAGGCACTTCCTGGGCTATAACACTGGGGCACGAATGTTTATTCCCGGAGCAGGAGGGCTCATGGAACACAGACAAAGTATCCGGACACGGGGTCGCCTGGCGTTGCTTGTCTATAAGCGGGGGCTGCCGGTTGCTACCGGCCAGGTTCATGATGCCAGTCGGAAGGGGCTGTTTATCGCGACGGATTATGAGGATGTTGACCTTAACCAGAGTCTTGAGGTGGAGTTTCAGCTTTCCGGCCAGCATCCCTGCCAGTTTCGCCGATTGAAGGGGCATGTGGTCCGCAAATCCGACCGGGGGCTTGGTCTTGAACTTGAAGGCCTCGAAATCAACGATCCGGCGGTGCTGAGTGCATTGATGACATCCCTGAACGGTGAACGAAGCCTGATTAATGCCAACGATTGACCATTCTGCTGGATGACCGACACGGTTAGTCACCCGCACCTGTTCGACCAAGAAAATTGGAGCAACCATGGACAGACTCAAAGGTAAGGTAGTCATTGTAACGGGCGGATCCATGGGCATTGGCAAGGCAACGGTCTGCCGGATGGTCGAGGAGGGCGCCTCGGTCGCCATTCTCGATGTGATGGACAAGGAAGGTGAGGCCCTTGCCAGTGAACTGGGTAGCCAGGCTGGATACTGGCACTGCGATACCGGCAATGAGGACCAGGTAGCCAGCGCCATCAATGGGGCTGTCCATCACTTTGGCCGGCTGGATGCGCTCGTTAACAATGCGGGCATCGCCGGGACCAACAAGCCAACCCACGAACTCACCGAGGAGGAGTGGGACCGGGTTCAGCAGATCAACGTCAAGGGCGTTTTCTTCTGCACCAAGCATGCCATTCCACATCTCAAAAATGCCGGCGGCGGCAGCATCATCAACCTGTCGTCAATTTACGGCCTGGTGGGCGCCCCGGACAGCCCGCCATACCACGCCGCCAAAGGTGCGGTACGGCTGATGAGTAAAACCGATGCCATGATTTATGCGCCGGACCGCATTCGCGTCAACTCGGTCCACCCGGGATTTATCTGGACACCGATGGTTGAAGGCCACCTGAAGAATGCCGGGGACCTGGAAGAAGGCAAGAAAGCCACGGCGGCCCTTCATCCGTTGGGGCACCTGGGCGAGCCGGACGATATTGCCTGGGGAATTGTCTATCTGGCGTCTGACGAGGCGAAGTTCATAACCGGATCGGAACTGGTCATCGATGGCGGGTATACCGCTCACTAACGCCGGAGTGCGGATGCCTCATCATGAATAATCAGGGGCCACCCGGGCCCTACATCCCGAGGCACATGCCTGAAGCCCTCAAGGGCCTGGTGGGTCTGGCACTGGATTTGCGGTGGAGCTGGCACCATGGCAGCGACCAGCTGTGGAGCACGCTTGACCGGGAGATGTGGGAGTCCACCGCCAACGCCTGGCTGGTGTTGAACAGCGTGTCAGGCCAGCGCTTGCAGGAACTGGCCGGGGATGCCGACTTTCTCGCCCTGCTGGCCGCACAGATAGCCGAGCAGGACGCGTACAACCTGCGTGACACCTGGTGTGACAGCAGGCATGGCGAGCAGGCGGTTGATCCTGTTGCGTTTTTTTGCATGGAATTTGGCATCACCGAGTCCCTGCCGCTGTATTCCGGCGGGTTGGGTGTGTTGGCAGGCGACTACCTCAAGGCGGCCAATGATCTGGGCGTCCCCGTTGTTGCCGTGGGCTTGCTGTATCAGCAGGGTTTCTTCCGCCAGGCCCTCAATCTGGACGGCGAACAACTCGAATTCCACCCCTACAATGATCCCACCATGCTGCCGCTGGCCCCGCTGCGGGATGACGCCGGTGAATGGGTCCGTGTGGCTATTGAGTTGCCCGGGCGCAAGGTACACCTGCGCACCTGGCGTGGCCGGGTGGGGCGTTGTGAACTGTTGCTACTGGACAGTAACGATCCACGTAACGAACCGGGAGACCGGGGTATCACCAGCGAGCTGTACAGCGGCCAGCTTGAGAAACGGTTGCAACAGGAGCTGGTACTGGGCAGCGGTGGCTGGCGTCTGCTTGAGCAACTGGGGTTGAATTGCCGCATCCTGCACCTGAACGAAGGCCATTGTGCCTTCGCTGCCCTGGAGCGGATTCGCAGTTTCCGGCAGCAGCATGGCCTCAGTTTTGAGCAGGCCCGTCACAGCGTAAGGCCGGGCAATCTTTTCACCACCCATACACCGGTGGCATCAGGGATTGACCAGTACCCGCCGGCACTGGTTCGGCTGTATCTGGGTTCCTGTTGTGCCGATCTGGATCTTTCCGTCGACCAGCTGCTCGCCCTCGGCCGTGATCCCTGCAACGGCCTGGGAACCACCGATCACGATTCCACCGAGCCGCTGAACATGGCGTGGCTTGCGATTCGGCTCTGTGGTCGTGTCAACGCGGTCAGCCAGGTGCATGGAAAAGTTTCGCGCAAGTTATTCCGGCCCCTGTTTCCGCGCTGGCCGGAAGCGGACATCCCCATTGAGGTCGTCACCAACGGTGTCCATACCCCCAGCTGGGATTCACCGGAGTCCGACGCTGTCTGGACCCGAGCCTGCGGCAAGGGCCGCTGGTGTGGCGCCCAGGACCTCCCCGCGGAGCCGCTGTGCGCCGTCACCGACGAAGAGTTGTGGCGTATGCGCTTCCGCCAGCGCCAGCGGCTGATCGGATACGCCCGGGCCCGGCTGGTGGCCCAGCACTGTGAACAGGACAACCCGGCCCAGGTGGCTGAGGCCTGCGGGCTGATGCTGGACAGCGAAGCGCTGACCCTGGGGTTTGCTCGTCGTTTCACGGCTTACAAACGCCCCGACCTGCTGCTTTATGACGAGGAGCGGTTAGTCAGGCTGCTCAATGATCACAATCGGCCGCTGCAGATCGTACTCTCCGGCAAGGCCCATCCCAACGACAGTACCGGCAAAGCGATACTCCGGCGCTGGTACCGCTTCATCAACCGGCCGGACGTGGTCGGCAAGGTGGTGTTCATCGAGGATTATGATCTTCAGGTCGCATCCCAGATGGTGCAGGGGGTGGACGTATGGCTCAACTCCCCCCGCCATCCCTGGGAAGCCTGCGGGACAAGCGGAATGAAGGTACTGGTGAATGGCGGATTGAATCTGTCACAGTTCGATGGCTGGTGGGCCGAGGCCTACCAGCCCGGGGTTGGCTGGGCAATACGGCCGTTCCCGGAGTTTTCCCGCCTCGACGATTCGCCGGCCCACGATGGTCCGGATGCCGAAGAGCTGTTCGACTTGCTGGAGAATCAGGTCATTCCTGCCTTCTACGACTGTGACGAGCAAGGGCTGCCGAACGCGTGGATCGGGATGATGCGGGCCAGTATGGGCCAGCTCACGCCCTACTATTCCGCCAACCGGATGGTGCGGGAGTACTGTGAGCACTTCTACCTGCCCATGAGGCAGCAGCTTGAGGCGCGGACGCCGGAGGTAGGACGGGAGCTTGATGCCTGGCACTCGGAACTGACACTGCACTGGCAGCAGTTGCGGTTTGGCCAGCTGGTGATCGCGCAGGAAGGTGACGAAACCGTGTTCCGGGTTCAGTTGCACCTGGACGGCCTCCGGCCGGAATGGGCAAGCGTGGAACTGGTGGCCGACCCGGATGGTGAATGGCCACCACAGAAGGTGGTTATGAGCCGGTCGGGGCCATTGGCTGGCACCAATACCTACACCTATGAATGCCGTGTCGTCACCGGGCGACCTGCCGCGCATTTCACTCCCCGGGTAGTGGCGGCCCATCCACTGGCCAGCCTGCCTCTTGAGTTTCCGGGTATTCTCTGGTTCCGCTAGCTTGCGATCAGCCGCGCCAGAAGGCCGGTGACAGCACGATAATGACGCTGAGGATTTCCAGACGCCCCATCAGCATGCCAAGGGACAGGATCCACTTGGCGCCGTCGGGCAGGCTCTGGAAGTTGCCGGCTGGCCCGATGATGTCCCCGAGCCCGGGGCCAACGTTGGTCAGCGAGGTGAGGGCACCGGTCAGGCTGGTTACAAAGTCCAGCTGCATGCTGGCAAGTGCGACGGTAATCACCAGCAAGCAGATCAGGAAGATAAAGGTATAGGCGATCATCGACGAGATAATCTCGTCGCTGACGGCGCGTCCGTTGTAGTTTCGGGTAAGTACGGCCCGCGGGTGGAGCAGTCGCATCAACTGCTCCCGCAGAATGATCAGGGACAGCTGGAAACGGAAAATCTTCATGCCGCCGGAGGTTGAGCCGGAACAGCCGCCGACAAACATCAGGAAGAAGAAGGTGACAAAGGCCAGCGGGCCCCAGGCAGCGTAGTCTTCCGAGGCGTAACCGGTGGTGGTTACCACGGAAGTCACGTTGAACAGGGTGGCGATATAGCCGTGCAGCGGATCAAAGTCACCCGTCGCAACGTACCAGCGATACAGTGTGAGGAAGAACGGCACCAGGAGCAGAATCGTGATGAACAGCCGCACCTGCTGGTCACGCCAGATAACCCCATGCTGGCCGTGCATTTCACGCACGAACAGGAAAAACGGCATGCCGCCGATCATCATGAACAGGCTTGCTTCCAGCAGGATCAGATCGGAATTGAACTTGCCCATGGACAGGTCAGAGGTGGAATAGCCTCCGGTGGCGATGCTGGTCAGGCCGTGGTTGAAGGCATCGAACAGGGACATTCCGGAGAGCCAGTAGGTAAGCACTGCCACGACGGAGAACACTACATACACCACGAGCAGGCCACGGCTCAGGGTTTTCATTCGCGGCAGGGCCTTGTCGGTCCATTCCGAGGATTCGGTGGCAAACAGCCGCATGCCACCAACCCGAAGAAAGGGGAGTACGGCAACGAACATGCCGATGATGCCGATGCCACCGATCCATTGCAGGATAGAACGCCACAGGAGCAGGTCCTGATCCATGGTATCGAGGCCGGTCAGCACCGTCGCCCCGGTGGTGGTAATGCCTGAGGTGCCCTCGAACACCGCATCCGCCAGGGAAATCCCCTGATGACTGAGGTAGAAAGGCAGTGAGGCAATCAGGGAGATAATCAGCCAGCTGGATACTGTCAGTACAAACATGTACCGCGGTTTCAGGTCTCTTGGTTTACGGTATGTAAAGAGCATACCGAGGAGCCCGGCGCCCAGCACAATGCCGGCGGATTCCGCAAACGCGGTGGCGTTGGGGCTAACCGATCCGGCAAGCAGGATGACCGGCAGCGTCATAAAGATGCTGAGCAGCACGAACATGACGCTGACAATATAAATAACGGGGTAAAGGTTTCTCAAGAGACGCTCAAACCGGCTGAACAGTGAGACGAGCGTCAGAATACATGCGGTGCCTGCGATTCGCAATAAAGGCTTCGCAACAAAACAGGGGCTTGCAGCAACTTCCCGGACTTGCCGGCAGATTGACGGGAGCGGGGTGACAAGGGCGGCAGAATGGGGGCGAATGGATACGCCGGAAGACGCAAGTGACTGGTTGCCGGCAGATTAAAGCTTGGTAAATTCAGCGTAAATTACGTTCGGGGCTCTGGCACCGCGAGTTGTATTGGTGCAACTTAGAACCATGGACGTAATACCAACAAGCAGTACAGCCAACAGGAAGAGGTGAAGTATGAACAAATACGTTCCGGTTTTTCTCGGTGCCGCGGCGCTGGGGGCAATGGCAACGCCCGTGATGGCTCAAGATATCTACAAGTCCGGCGGTGCCGGCTTGTACGGCGGCATGAACTACACATTCGTCAATATCGATGATGATGTTGTCGATGCCGATCTCGGCACTTTGTCTGGCAAGGTGGGGGCCATGGTAACGCCGTTCTTCGGTGTTGAGGCCAGGGCAGGTTTTGGCGTCGATGACGACACCATCAGTGGCGTGGAAGTGTCTGCCGACAACTTTTTCGGCGGTTACGCCACGCTTAACATGGTCAACGAATCACCCATGACTCCCTACGTCATCCTCGGTTTCACCCGGTTTGAACTGGAGGCATCCGGCCCCGGAGGTTCGGTTTCTGACGATGACTCCGATGTCTCCTACGGCATTGGCCTGAATGTGGATGTAGCACCTCAGGTTGCCGGTAACGTCGAGTACATGCGCTACTACGACAAGGACGGTGTCACGGTCGACGGCCTCGGCCTGGGCGTCACCTTCAGCTTCTGACCGGCATGATCAGTGCAGTGGCAACGTCGGAAGATGACCGGGGCTGCCACTGCCTCAATTGCGGATTTCTGCTTTGAACCACCTCGCACATCTGTTCCTGGCCCCCGATTCCCGGGAAGCGCGTATTGGCAGCGTACTCGGAGATTTCGCCCGTGGCATCCGGCCCGAACAGCTCCCGGCCCCGGTAGCGCGTGGCCTGCGGCATCATCGCGCGGTCGATGCCTTCACCGATCAGCATCCCGAGGTACTGGCCAGCAAGGAACTGTTCTCGACGCAGCGGCGCCGCTTTGCCGGTATTGCCCTGGATGTGCTCTACGATCACTACCTGCTGCGTCACTGGCATCGCTTCAGCAGTGCTGATAACGACCGCTTTATCCGTGGTGTCTACCAGGATTTCCAGGAAAGTGAGCACCTGATGCCGGACGCCATGATCACGGTAACCCGGCGCATGGTAAGTCACGACTGGTTTGGCGCCTATCGGGAGATGGATAACATCGGCTATGCCCTCGACAGGATTGCCGGGCGTATCCGCTTTGCCAACAGCTTCCGGGGCGCGATCGCCGAGATTCGCCAGAACGACCGTGAACTGGAGCGGCGATTTCTTAAGTTTTTCCCTCAACTTGTTGAATTTGCAAAAGACTACTAAGGAGATCCAATGAGAAGGATAGCCACCCTTACCCTGGCGGCGACCCTGTTGGTGTCCGGTGCAGCCATTGCCGCAGAAGACCAGAAGCGCCCTGCAGAAACCATGGGTTTTGTGGAGTGGATAGTCCTCCAGGACACCGGCCTGCGTTTGAAAGCACGGCTGGATACCGGAGCCAAGACGTCGTCACTGCATGCCGTAAACGTAGAGCCATTCACACGGGGCGATGAAGAGTGGGTCAGTTTCCAGATTCCCCTGGAAGACCACAAGGACCAGGAGGAGGGCAACGACCGGAAGGACAGCGGCAAAGAAGACGATAGCGTGGTAGAGGGCGTTGTGCTGGAGTTCGAACGGCCCATCGAGCGCACTGTGTTGATCAAGCGAAAGGGTGCCGACTCCCAGCGCCGTTACGTGGTGCGAATGGAGTTCTGCATTGGCGGCAGTGTCCATGAAACCCAGTTCTCACTCACCGATCGTGGACGTTTTACCTACCCGGCACTGCTCGGGCGCCGCTTCATGCGGGATGACAACATCCTCGTAGACTCCTCCGACAGCTTCCTGGCACAGAAGGAATGCGAACACAATACACTGGAGGATATCGCTACCCTGGCGAAGTGAAGACGGCTCAAGAACCCCGTCAGTTCGAAGTCCTTGTTGTATACTGTCGCGTTTTCCCGCAACACGTATCCCTCTGCCAAGGAGCACCGTTTTGTCTGACCACGACAAAATCTTCGGACTTGAGAGCATTATTCTTCATCACTCGTTTGACCAGGTAAAAGGTCGCACCATCCGGATTGAATGTCGGGAACGGACCCACCTTGGCGGGGTCAACGGTGCCGGTAAGACGTCCGTATTGTCGCTGGTGCCGGCGTTCTTCGGCGAGGAACCCGAGCGTATTGTGACCAAGGCTTCGGGCAAGCTGTCGTTCCTCGACTATTACCTGCCCACCTTCCAGAGTCTGATCATCTTTGAATACCGGCGTTACTCGGGCCTGTGCTGCGCGGTGATGTTCCGCCACAGCCAGGGCAAACCCTGCTACCGGTTTGTTAACGGTTCGGCGGAAGAGACCTTTTTTGCGCCGGAAATCCGAACGCTGATGCAGTCCGGCGCCAGTGCCGATGACATCTTCGCGGGGCTGCGTCAGCAGGGCGTAACGGTGTCGAAGATCATCGATACCATTACCAACTACCGTGCCATCATCCAGCGTAACCAGAAGCTGTTAAAACGATTGCCGGCCGACGCCCGCTGGTTGCGAGCGCTGTCCGCCGATTTCGGACTGGGCAACCGGGACACCCAGATGAGCCATATCGAAAGGCTCACCCATGTGGTGCTGAACAAAAATCGTTTGCTCAGCAGTTTCAAGACGATGATCTGTGAAACCCAGTTCGAGAACATTCACCAGCATAGCCGGCCCCGCGCCATCGACCGCAAGGACCTCATTGCGGATATCCGCAGTCTCGCCGCGTTTGCCAGGGAAGAGGACAAGATTCGCGATTGTTTGCGCAAGGACGCCGAACGACTGGCCATATTGCAGCAGACCGACAAAACCGTTGCCAATCTGAAGGCGTCGGTTGAAGAGGCGCACGAGAAACGGGCGGAACTGACCCGCGAGAGGGATCGCCTGGACGAGGAGCGGCAAAACCTGCGCGAGGCTTTTGCGCAGGCAGACAGCGAGTTCTCCCGCCGGATTGTCGGGAAAAAGCATGAGTTCAGCAAACTGGACAGTCAGCTGACCGAGCTTCATCACCAGAATGAGCAGTATGAAACCGCAGGTGTGCCCGCCAAAGTCCAGGACTTCAGCAACCTGGCCGATTATCGCCAGCGGCTGGCAACGGCCCGGGCAGACCATGAGCAACTGACCGGCAAGGTGTCTCGGCTTGAAGGTGAATTCGAGCGTGACCGTGCAGAGGCCGAGCGGGAGTTCGACAAGCAGCAGGGCCAGCGCCGGGATAAGCGGGCCAGTGCGGAGGAGGTACTGAGAAACGCTCGCCACCAGCATGAACAAAAGCTCAAGGCGGTCGAAATCGAACAGGCGAACGCCATTTCCCGCTACAAGGAGGCCCGGGCCTCGGAGCGGGTGGCGTTATCCAGTGACGAGGCACGGCTGATGGCGTTACGGGATAACCCGAGCCAGACCCCGGATGAGCGGCAGCAGATCACGGAAGCGGAAGCGGCCGTCGCCGTGGCGGATGAGCAGGTCGCCACGGTTAATGAAAACCGGCTGGAAGCGGTGAAGAAACGGGACCAGGCTGAGCGGGACTGGAAAGTCGCACAGGACCAGGTTGCCACCATGGACGAGACGGTGCAGCGACTGGAACAGGAGTTTGATGTCCTGCAGCGGCAAATCGCTCCGGAAGACGGCAGCTGGCTATCGCAGTTGAGAAGCCAGGATCCCGCCTGGGGGACGACCATCGCCCGGGTCATTGATCCTGCGTTGTTGCACCGCAAGGATCTTGCCCCGGTTTTCTCCTCCCGGGACGCGACGGGTGGCCAGCGCCATACCGTCATGGGCTGGTCGCTTCAGATCGGGGAACTGCCGATACCGGAATTTGCGGCTTCGGAGGAAGAATTGCAGGCACGTGGCCGGGCCCTCGATGAGCGTCGGCAACAGGTCTGGAAGCAACGCACGGAAACCGAGCGGGATGCCAGGCGTCGCCAGGAGGCCTACAAATCCCGGTCCGATGCCCTGGACCGGCTGGAAACGGAATTTACCATTATTAAACGCACCCTGGACAACGCCAGGACCCGGCTGGAAAGCACCAAGGCCCGGCTTGCGGAAACACTGTCCCGGCGCGTCGCAGAGTTCGCCCGGGAATACCAGGCTACCAGAAACAAGCTGCAGGCCTTTGATGAAGAAACTGCAGCCGGCACCTCGGCGGTAGAGGCGCAGTTCCAGCAACAACAGATGGATCTGCGGGCACATTGGTCGGAAAAAGAGGCCGATCTCCAGGGAGATATCGACAAGATTTCGGAGATGATGGCCTCCGCGCTACAGGAACATAAGAGCCGCCTGCAGCAGAAACAGCAGGTCCATGACCAGCGTCTGGCGGAAGACGGCATCGACCCGAAGGTTGTCCAGCAATCCCGTACTCAATTGGAGGCACTTCAGGCAACGGTGGATGCCGTTGTGGCGTCCGAGGATCTGGTCAGAGAGTATCAGGCCTGGAGAAAACGCGAGTGGGCCGGTGTCGAAAGTCTGACCGAGCAGGCCAATGCTGCGGAAGCCGGACTGGCCACGCTGACCCGGCAACGGGAGGCGGGCGAAGCAGCCTACAAGGAACAGGATGTTAAGCTCAAAGCAGTCGTGGAGGAGCATCGCGGTGCTATCAAACAGCTGAAGGAACGCATCGAAGCAGCCGAGGGCGTACTGCGCCACTTTCCAGGGATCGCCGGGACTGCCGGAATTGTCGGGATTGCCGGTGAGATGACCGGCGAAGGCTTCCCCGGCAACCTGGAAGACCTGACCCGGGAACTCCAGAGCGCGCACCAGAAACTTGACCAGCTCCGCCGCGAGGTGGTGGCCACCTTTGACCGGGCGGCCGCCGTGCTCAACCAGTATCACAACACCCAGATCCACAAGTCGTGGCAAAAACTGAGCGCTTACCGGCGTGACCGGTTTGCGGACGAGGTATTTGAACACGACGAAGCGTTCAAACTCGCCCGGGTTCCCGATTTGCGGGAACTGCTGGATACCGACATTCCCCAGTTGCGCCATGCCCTGGTGGACCAGTTCATGTCGGAAGCCGGCAGCCTGGTGAAGTATTTTGAAGGCCTGGAGGTGATGGCCAGCGAAGTGAAATCCGTCTCCAGCCTGCTGAAGCGCAAGATCAACACCGACCAGCAAATCGACTCGCTCAGCGACATCCGCGTGGTACTGCACCCGCGCATTTACGAGGACGAAACCTGGCAACCCCTGAAAGAGTTTGTCGACGCCTGGCATGACTGGGGCCAGCTCCACAAGCGGGACTTACCCAGCGAAGCGCTGTTGCGGCGGTTCCAGCTGGTGACCGATACCCTCAGTGACGCCCGGGTGAAAGACAGTATCGAGTCCATGGTCGACATGCACCTGGAAATGATGGAGAACGGGCGCAAGGTGGTTATCCGCACCGATGCGGATTTCCTGTCGGCCAGCTCCACCGGCCTGACCTATCTCGCGATCATGGCCGTCTTCATGGGGCTGACCCGCTACCTCTGCCCGGATCTCAGCACCCGGATTACCTGGCCCATCGATGAGCTGGGCACCCTGAGTGACAACAATATTGCCCGCCTGGCGGAAATGCTTGAGCACAACAATCTGACGATGATCTCTGCCTGTCCGAAGCTGGACCGCGCACTTCGCCGGTTCTTCGAGAACAAGATATCCCTGAAAAACGGTCGGGTTCACACCTATGAGTCGGCCCGTGCAACCACCACCCGCTCCAACCTGTTTGCCGGTCTGAGCAGCGACCGGGCTGTAACCGCCGGGGAGGCAACCGATGTCGAGTAATCCACTCTTTGAGCGCGCTGTTACCGTTTTACTGGAAGGGCAGGTGGTCTGCGAATTCAGCCACGACGACATCTACAACTACCTGTTGCTGCCGGAACACCAGCGCAAGGTGAACAGTTTTCTGGGGCAACTCAATCGGACTTTGCGGCAGACCAGTGCCCACGACGCCTGGGTCTGTGCCTACCTCGATGTTTCCGATCCGGTCGCCCGGGAGGCTGTTCGTCAGCAGTTCCGTGAAGTTGCCAACAATCTCGAGGCGCTGGTTCAGTTCCTGCGCCTGGTGATGGTGCTGGAGTCCAGTGAGCGGCCGTTGCTGCCGGGGGAGAAACTCTCCGAGGGCGCCATGCTCGAGCGGATCGCCAATGTACCGACGCTGGAAGCCCGGCTGCGCTCGCTGACCGAAAAGAATTTCTTCCGCTCCAAGCGCTCCGACAGCGCCGGGCAGATCCGCGCAGTGATGACCCGGCTGGTCGAAGCGGGCTACCTCAAGCCCCTGGGGACCAGTGGCAGCCTGTACCGTGCCACCGCAAAATGGAGCTGGCTCTACGATGCCATGACCTACATCCAGTCCCATGAAGGCATCCGCAGCGATGATGCGGACGAAGACAGCCAGATGAGGCTGCACTGATGGCCCGGTCACACGACGCCCATTCCACCTTGCGGGCACTGGCGACCTATGGCGAGGCCATCCTTGAGGCACACCTCAGCAATGGCAACCGGATTCCCGATGCGGATGAAAACCTCGGGCTGATCGAAACCCTGGAGCACCACCGCCTGGTCTGGCGTATCGGCGAGAGCGAGGATCTCCAGCTGAAGAAGGTCCTGGTGCAGTTTCTTGATCACATCACCGAATCGGACCGGCGGCGATTTGCCAGTGAGCAGGTCGATGCCCTCTGGCGCCAGCTTAACGAGCTGTTCGATGAATACAAAGCAGCCAAGCAGAAAAGCGCGCTCAGCGACATCGAGCGCCTGGAAGGCGAAATCAAGGAATGCCTGGCGGATGTCATCGAGGATATTCGCAGCGCAACCGATGCTTTTTCCAGCTACATAAATACCGGGTTCACCTATATCACCGACCTGGAGTTGCGGATTCGCAAGAACGAGCAGGTCATTGAGCGGGCCGGGCGGCTGATTACCCTGTTTGACAGCTTCCGCATCCGGGAACTGGCCGACCAGGCTGGCAGCGATGCCTTTCTCAAAAGATTGCTACTGAAGCACCTGCCGGCAACCCTCGAAGAATGCCAGAAAAACCTGTCCTACGCCCTCAACCAGCTGCGTATCCTGCTGGTGCGGATGCGGGAGGACCAACGGCTGAGTCGGCTGATTGGCGCGTTCGAGGCGCACTTTGTCACCCATCGCGGGTTTGTGCCGTCCATCGACCATCTGGACCTGGAAGCCTGCCCGCCGGAACTGAACACGGTGAGCCCGTTCCTGATGCGTTCGTTTGGCGACATCTACGACCCCGACGACGATCTGGAACTCATTGAACTGGCGGCCTCCGCCCGTACCTTGCCCCCGGAGGCGCCGGTTAATACCGGCGCCCGGGCCGTAGAGGCCGTCGATTTCGACATAGACGGAGAAACCATCCAGGAAGAAGAAGACCCTGTCGACAGTGCAATCGAGGAACTCATCCAGACGGTGATTGAAGGCGGGCTGGGCCGCGGTGAGCTGCGGGCATCCGAGGCACTGGCTGCGACCGGGCTGGAGATAGATCGGGCATCATGGCTGCAGGCTATTGTCAGTGAGGTTGAAACGCTGTCCCGCAATGACCAGCAGTACATTGAGCTTACCTACCACCAGGAGCCGGACGCGGTCTTCCCCGACAACCTTTACGTTTACGACCTGACCCTGAGAAATCCCCATGTCCGCTGAACTGGCCGGCATCGGGGGCATCGGGAGAACCAGCGCGCGGCACTGCAGCAATTGCAACATGTGCAGGAGCGAAGCGGCAGTGGCGACCTGGCGGAACTGCGGGCCCGTCTGGAGTCTGAAGAGCTCGCCGTTATGCAGGAGCACATTGTGCAACGGCGGCTGGAGCTGGAGGTGTTGCGGGTAGAAGAACTGCTGACCTAGTCCGGCCGGTTTTTGCGCTCCGCCTCGAGCAACGCCGTCTTGCGTTGCAGACCCCAGCGGTAACCGCCAAGGCCACCGTCGCCGCGCAATACCCGGTGACAAGGGATAAGGACCGCGATCCGGTTCTTGCCGCAGGCGGAGGCCGCAGCCCTGGTTGCCCTGGGATTACCGATGTTCTCGGCCACCTGGCGATAACTGACCACATCACCCTCCGGGATACTCAACAGAAACTGCCAAACTTTCACCTGGAATGCGGTTCCCCTCATGTCCAGCGGCAGCTCCGGCCGTGGCGCACCGTCGCTGATGTGCCGATCCAATGCGATCATCCAGGCGTCCAGTTCCGGGGCATCTTTTGCCGGAGAGGCCATCAGGGCTGCCCTCGGAAACTCTGCCGCGAGGGCGGCCAGCAGCGCCTGTTCCGAGTCCCCGAACTGCGCGAAACAGATGCCCTTTCCGGTAGCCGCCATCAGCAGCAGGCCGAGGCGGGTAGGGCGGCTACAATAAACAATGTGCTCCCCGGGTGCACCGGAACGATAGGTTTTCGGCGCCATCCCCATCGTCCGTGACGGCTCACCGTAGATGCGACTGACGGAGCTGAAACCGGACTCAAAAATGGCATCTGTCACGCTGCCGCCGCTGGTCAGGGCCTGCTTGAACAGCCGCATCCTGATGGCATCCTGGTACGCCTTCGGCGAAACCCCGAAGGCGTTCTTGAACACTTTCTGGAACCGGGACGGCGACAGACCGGCCATGCCTGACAGCGTCACCAGAGTCAGGCGCTGATCGGAATGGGCCTCGATATGACGGGCAATCCCGATCAGCGCCGTAACCTGTGGGTCCCGGCCTGACCGCTCTCGTGCAGGATCTGCGTCCGGTATATGCTTTTCAGAGGGCTTAGGCTTGGCTATCGGCATGGTTCACCTTCGGTCAGCAATGGGTTATCTGATAGCCCTATGAGACCTCACTCGGCACCAGGTTTCCATCCGAATCTTGCTCCCGGGCGCAATGGTTGGGCCCTTAATCGACAAAGCTCGACTGGCTGGAAATCAGCGAGGAGAGTTTCAGATTCCAATGTTTCATGCCACTGGTGCTGTACACGTAATGACCGCTCAAGGATTTTAGCTGCGGTATGCTGTCCGGTTTAACGCCGTTTAATATCAGCGAAGCCAAACGGGCTGCGGTAAGACCTTCCTGATATGCGGATACCGTAAAACCACCAATCCCTTGCTCCTTGCCGATAAAAATATCCCAGAACGAAAAAATAGGCACTTGAGCCCGGGCGAACGCCTGAGCCATCAGGTCTTGTGGCAAAACATAGTTCTCGGCAGCATCCCTGATGGTGTGGTGGGTGCCCACGATGACCGCATCGAAGCGTTCGTGAGCGCTGAATACCGCCTGTAACCAGGTGTCCTTCTGGTTGGTCAGAACGATGTCCAGTCGGGATCCGTAGAGTGTCGCCTGCCGTGCTTCCCCGAAAAATTCGCTGACTGCGTTGCGCATGGTGGGAGAGTCGTCCATCAGCACCAGGAAGCGTTCGCTGGGCCGCAGAATTTTTCGCAAGTGGCGGATACTTTCCCCAAAGAAAGGGCGCTCCAGAACGCCAGTAACCAGAGGGTGGTTCAGCAGCGGGTGTTGTTGCGGTCCGCCATTTACCCCGAAAAACACCACCGGAACCTGCCGTTCAACAAGATCACCGGCCATCAACGAAAACGCATTATCGTCCCCGAGAATCGCAATATCTGGCTGGATCACGGTTACCGCCTGCTGTATCTCCGCCACTTTTTCCGGCCACTGAGATCTGGGCAGGCGCTTGGTATCCAGCTCGAGAATATGGATCTCGTGATCTTCCGCCAATACCGAGCTGATGGCGGAGATGTAGTCCGCATCCCATTTATAGTCACTGTGATAACTTTCGATAATGACGACCGTCTTACCGAAACAGAACGGGCTTAACAGGAAGAGACTCAGCATGAGCAAGCGCATGTAATGATCCTTGTTGTTATTGGAGTTTGATGAAACAAACAGCCCTTGCGGGCTGCTCTCTTCCGGATTCCGGAGAATCCCGGGAGTTGCATCTCACAAACATTCAAAATTCGAGCCAGACTTGAGAAACGTCGATAAGCTAATGATGTTATCGGATAAAGCGATTTGAACGTGGGTCGTTTGTCCAGCTGACTGAACATGGATGTCCGAATTTCAGGACAGGGATGTCCGCATTCGTGGACAGTAATGAAAGTGTCCGGAACCTTCCGCATACCCAATTTGGGGGATGCGGAGGGCATAAAAAAATATTCTCCTGTTACCTCCGATTGTTTCGATATCTGGAGGAAATATGAAAGCATTCAAATTCGGTTCGCTGGCCCTGGCAGTGGTACTCAGTGGCTGTGGTGGTGGCGGCTCGTCCTCTGACGAGCCGTCTGGCGAACCGGCGACCCCGCCTTCACCCACGGAAGTCACCAGAACCGGTGTGTTCACCGACAGTGCAGTCGCGAATATTCAATATCAAACTGCAACGCAGAGCGGGTACACCAGCGCACTGGGCGAATATGAGTACGTTGAGGGTGAAACGGTGACCTTCAGTATCGGGGGTATTGCGTTGCCGCCTGTACCCGCAACCGGGCGTATCACACCAGCTGACATGACGGATGGCGGAAGTTCCGCAGACCAGCTGACCAATATCCTGCGGTTGCTGCAAAGTCTGGACGAGGATGGCAACCCGGATAACGGCATTGCCATCACCGATGGCACCCACCAGGCGCTGGAAAATGCCGTGCTGGTATTGGATCAACCCGCTGCCACGTTTGAAACCCAGTTTGCCGATGAGGTGGCCATTGCTACGAACAAAACGCTGATCAGTGCGGACGATGCCGAATCCCATTTCTATGCTTCTCAGCAGGCCGACCTGCGCGGAAGCTGGATCTTTGTCGAACCCGCCGGTGAAAGCAGCAATGGTCAGGGCCCGAATGGCGAAGAAATCAATGTGCTGACCTTTTTGGACGGCGGCCACTACATCGTTGCCCATAAATATGGCAATGATGATCAGGGTGCGGCAACGGCAGAGTGGGGCACCTACACCTGGGATCCGGTAACCGGGGCGCTGAATATCACCGTGATCGGCGAATCTGAAGGTGGCGAAGGGGGGCTTTGTCCTGGGCTCGGGGATTGCGTGGAGAACGTGCAACTGGTGGGCGACGAGTTACATTTTGCCAGCGAGGAGGGCGCGGCGACGCCTTTCCAGGCCGTCAAAAACTCCGGCAACCCCTATATTGGCGCCTGGTATCTGGCAGAAGGGGATGGTTTCAACGTGCTGACCGTTCTGGATGATAGCCACTACGTGATCGCCCATAACACCAATGGCGCAGTGTACGAAGGTACCGATCTTGTGGCGGTTTCCTCCGAATGGGGCACCTACAGTTTAGCCGATGGGAGTTTCCTGGTTACCGGAATCGAAGAGGAAACAGACGGTCCTGGCGGATTCTACGATGGCAGCGGCACCGGAGGGCTCAGTGCTGCGACCGAACTGACCGGTTATGGAGATCTGCAGTTCACGCCGGCGGGTGAGGACAGATTTGCCTTTCGCCGGGTTGGTCGCTTCAATGTGGAGCTAAGCGACCTGGCAGGCAATAAGAGCACGATTATTGTCGAGCGTACCGGTGACGTTTTTGTTGACGGAATGAGCAAGGAATTCGAGTTTGACCTGGTGGGTGAAGCCGATTCGGCTCAGGTATCCCTGCAATCCGGTGGCACCGGTTCTGTCCTGTATGTGAACGACCAGGAGTCTAACCTTATCGATTTCTGGTTGGTAAATACCGGTACCGGCACGCTTCTTTACGAAGAAACTAATCCCGACGATTTCTCTACGGGGCACTGGGTGTTTGCCCCGATCAAGACTCGTGACGGTAAAGAATGGGCATTGGTGGATTTCCGGCACATCGACGGTGATACCGAAAGCCTGCTTGGCTTTTATGTCAGCGAGCTGAAGCCGCTACAACAATGAGCACTGACCATTTCTGATGGTTGACAGGGCTGGCGTGCCCACAAGGGTGCGCCAGTCCTATTTTCTGCCTATCGTAACCACTAATGTAACAAAGCCGACAGAATCCGGCTGATCAGCTCCCCTTGTCGCGAACAGTCGGTCTTCTGAAAGATCTGTTTGATCTGCGAACGTACTGTAGCAACGCTGCGTCCCAGCCGTTCGGCACATCCTTGGGGATCAATCCCTGCAACGAGATTTTCGCAGACCTGGGCCTCGGCGGGCGTCAGCGAAAAATAAGCGGCGATGTGCTCAGCACTCGGGAGGGCGCGATTCTCCTGGTCATACACGGTGACCAGAGCTCCCCCGGCCAGCAACTCACTGCTTTCAATCGGCCGTATGACAAAGATCAGTGGAGTACGGCCCTCTCGCTTGAGAAACAGAGTTTCAGAAGAATAACTTTCCTTGCCCATGCTGGAGCGAACCACCTGGGCAGATGTTCGGAAGAAAGCCGCCTGCAAGTCTTTCTCTGCGAAGCTGAATCGATCATGACGGATGCCCAAACAGCGTTCCCGTTGAATCAGGTTGCGGGCTGTCTTGTTGGAATACAAAACGCTAGCAAGACTGTCGAGTACAAAGGTGGCATCGGGCAGTACTTCTATCACGGAAGCCAGCGAGGAAGCCGCTTTGCTTCGTGATTCCAGTTGCCGGTTAAGCAGAACGGCCTGTCGGATATGCGGCACCAAACGGTTAAGGGATTGCAGCTCTGATTCCCGATAGGGCCCTTGAGCCACCGTACGCTGGATGGTCAACAGGAAGGTATGGGTAGGGGTGCTATCCACGACCAGCCAGGCGGAGTCCAGCATATCCTGATCATTTTCCCACCTCGAGTAGTCTTGGCCTGGCTGGAAATCCGGGAGCAATGGCAGGGCGGACTGAAACAGACCGGGGGACTGGTTAATGGCGTGATTGGTGACCACATCCTGGGCAATCATGTTGTTTTCCAGGTACCAGCCCAGGAACTCATCGGAGAGTCCGTGATACCAAAGGTGATCCATCTGCAAGGGGTGCTTGCGCACAACCAGCAACTGAGCAGCACAGCCGTTAACTGTGCCAATCAGTTTTTCCAGAAATCCGTGAAAACCTTCCCGATCGGTCAAGGCACCATACAGGGACTGAATCAGGGAGTGCTCATTTTGCAGTTCCAGTGTCATCGTTTTCTTTACCCCAAGGCCCTTACCAGCTTTGACACCAGTTCGGTCTGCTTGCGATAACCGTTTTTCGCCAGTAGGTTCTTGATGTGTTGGCGGGCAGTATGGATAGAAATCTGCTTTCGATCGGCGATCTCAGTGGCACTCAATCCCTCGGTCAGATCCGCGGCGACGGCGGCTTCAGCCGGAGTGCACTGGAACAGCCTCTGTAGTCGCGGCAGATCCGGATCCAGCGAGGCGTCAAAACCGAACAATTCAGCCAGAACCCCGTTATTTTCCGCACTCTCGGCAATCAGGGGTGTCAGACACACAGCAATACGTTCACCGCGGCTGATGGCAAATACCGTCTGCGGCGAGAGCAAGCCCTTATGGGAGTGGACGATACAAGTGGTGATGGCGTCCTGGAGCTTGCGCGTGATTCGGCTGTCAGCACTTTGCAGCTGCTGGTTGCCGGAAATGGGGTTGCCGGAAATGGACAACCCCTTGCTTTTGTCCAGCAGAGTCAGGGCTGCATCGTTTACCTGGGCAATATTGCCCAGCGCGTTGAATACAATTATCGGTTTCTTCACATGATTGAGTGCCATCGCCAGGCTTTGGTTATCGCTGCGCGTCTCGTAAAGCTTCATATGCAAAGCAACGGCATTTTCAATATGGGGGGCCAGCAGGTTCATCTGCAGCAGCTCGTCGGCAGAGTAGGGGCCGAATTCCTTGTGTCGATTTGCCATGAAAACCACGTTGGTGCCGCTCTTCCGGGTAACCAGCATGCCAGCACTGTCACCCATTCCCACTTGCTCGGCCCAGGCCCTGCTTTCCGGGCCCAGAATATCGAGAATTGTGCGACTGGTGTCGCCACGCAAAAAACTATCAAACTGGCGAGGCGGAAGCTGGACGTATCGGGTCAGAGCTTCATCCCGTTCCGGCAGATCACTGTTGATGTACCACTCTTCGAAGCCTTCTGGGTAACCAAACGTCCAACCATAAACCATTCGCTGGGGGTTGGTGGAGAGCCCCAGAATACCACCCTGAAGTGCCTTGAAGTGCTGCTGGAAGCTATCGAAGAACGGCTGGAAACCGGCATTGTCATGCAGGCAGCGATATAGAGTGCTGACGAGCGTGTTGTACGCCAGCAATGTTTCGCCCTCCAGAGAGGGAAAAGGCAAGGAAGTTTCCGGGGTGGAGTTTGGTGATATGGGAACGTCCGGATAGGTCACGATAGCGGGATCCTTGTGTCTCCGGCAGCTGCATGCTGTTACTGGCGGGCGTGAGACATAAACGTTATTGTTTTTTATCAACTGTCACGGTGCATCCTTTTCTTGCTCAACAGGTTAGTAAATTCCGGAACCAAAAAACGTTAAAAACCGTAAAACCTTCTGCAAATACAATTCTTCTGCGCTGCTTTCGTTTACCGGTGTAGGAAAAACTTTGAGTTGAAATTCGCCGCTCTCCTAATTCAAAGGGTTACGAAAACTTCCAATTTTACTGACAGAAAAACTGCAACGTAATTTTGAAAGTATTCAGAAAATGCAGGCTAAAGATGGAAGTTCGTAAGTCATAAAGCATACAAGATACTGATAAATATGAAAAACCTGAAAACAGATTAGTAGAAAGTCTGATGGAAGTAAAACGGCAAATCGCTGGGCAGGATTGGTGTGGTGGTGTCGAGTTGATTATGCGGAAATTAAAGCGGTCGCTGAAGCAAGTTGGGGCAAGCCGATGATGGGCAGCATTTTATTTGAGGGGTGAAGAACTCCACGTATCAATGAGGTCATCGTATCCTGGATCATCCTGCAAACCCTCGCCGATCTCATCAAAGTTTACGTAGAATCTCGTCCGGCTATACCCGACATCTGTGATCACAAGAATCTGACTGTTCTTGTTCGCCATTTGGTCGAGGTTGGCAAACAACAGCTGCCTACCTTCAATGGCAAGCTTTTCATCGTAGACGAAAATTAGTGATTGAAATTGTTGAGAAGGACTTGGCAGCGACTGAACCCAATCTTTTGCGGCATTAAACAGGGATCGTCTGGAACGATAGTCCGACAGAGACACCACTTTTTTGTCGCGCCAATGATTTGCCACTATGCATTACTCCTCAGTGAAGATGACGAATGGGAAGGACGGGAGTGGAGCACCTTACTCAAATGTACAATTTGATGATCATCGAGAAGATCGGGATGAATTGATTTCACGACTTTGGATTGAACTCCCAAGATCGCAGCTTCTCTCCTGGTACTCCGAAATCGTGAGAGGAAACTCTTGATCGTCCTGATTTCAAATTGTGCTCCGTGACCGGACCAACGCTTAGATGGCAGAAGCCCCATCTGAGAAACCTGATGCAGTGCATCGTCTGAAAGGCAGGTGATGTCTCGTACCTGTTGTCGAGTGAGCACCTCATCATCACTACGATTGTGGAATTCCTCTTCGCATCTTCGAACAAGCGAGGTCCGTTCTAGGTACACGCATTTCAGTGCCCCGTCATTTTTAACCGACGGAGCGATCCAGAACGGTAATTTTGCTTCGAATGCCCAAATCACTGCATCGATCATTGAAAAGCCGAATCGTTTTAGCACCTTCTGCGTTGAGTTCAGACTGAGGCCAGTAGAGGGGGCCTTCGGTTTTTCCGCCTTTTTGAAGAATTGCTCAACCTGTGCATTTAACGCTGCAAGGCTGTATACCCGGTCTCGAAGCACCGTCGAGTTTCCCAAACAGTCAATGATGCCAGTATCGACCAATCGATTGAGATCATGAACCGTGATACCCAACACTTCGCTCGCAGTAGTACTATCAGCCAGATCGTTAATAGTTCGGTTGTCGCGATACCGGCGATATTTGGGAAGGACCATGGCCCAAAGCTTCTCTGGATCAGGCCTCATGAAGTCAGTTCTTGGAAATATCGAACTTTCAATACCGGCTGCATCTTCATTTAACAGGTTGCGAATCCGAGTCTTTCTCAATCGATCGAGCTGCTCCCCGACAGCGGTTTGGCTTGAATTACTATCGACTGAAAAATCCGTCAAGAACTTCTCACTGAATTCCGGCGATGAAGCCAGAGCGTAAGCAGTTAGCATCACATCATGATGAGTTCTCGGATCGAATTTAATGTTTTTTTGGAGCCAAATTGAATGACCTTCTGGATTTATCGCATGCAAGTAGGCTCGGTAGACAGATTCGGGGCAGATGCTGGATTGCAGATTTGCGAGTAGCTCGTATGCGGCTGTCGAATTTATTTCCTTGGCTTGCCATTCGTGCCCGCATTTTTTGCAGCCTTTAAAGAGAGACCTTTCCCACACGAAAGGACTCTGACAACTTGGACAGCAATTTAGAAGAGGAGAGTAGTGCACGGGACAAGCGAGATGATGTGCAATTTGCCATTCTTTGTTGAAGCGACCATGTTGCGCTACGCAATGCTCACACAGCCGAGGAGAACGAACTCTGACATCCTGGATCAGCCTGGATGAGCCGAGCGTAAACTGCGTTGCCGCAGACGAGGCCCATCCTGGAGAAAGCTCATGCGGCCCGATTCGCAATGCAGCCTCTAAGTGCTCCAGCCAACGCTGTCCAGACGTGGACTCGGCGTCCAAATATTTCGGAAGAGTCCACTCAAAGACATTTTTAGCAAACGTGGTATGGTTCTTATAGCCGTACCACGAAGCCAATCGCAACGTGAATCCTTGAATGTCCTCCTCGCTGCGGGGACGTGGCCTGTAAGGTAGAACGGTTTGAATGGGATCCATCACATCGCCCCCGTAATGCGTCGTAATTCCTGTGGCGTCAGGTCAAAAGGGTCCCTTGCGAATGGTGCGGACCCTTTCATCCGGCGGCTTCCCTGCCTCGCTAATCTGTGTGCCCGAGTGAAGTCTTTTAACGTCACCGCACTCTTACCATCATGAAACTCTACGAGCATTGTCATCAGGTCGGAAATTAGCCCCGGAACCCCCTTTGTAGCCAGAAAGATACGAAGCAACATATTTCTTTCCAGAAGCGATGGACAACGGAACGGCAGGTTTTCCTCTATCAATTCCATGTAACAAGCGAAATCCTCCATCTCGTCATCCGTGGTGATAGAGAATGCATCAAGACTGTACGCTCCGTGCCATCGACGCTGAATCTGATCATCGGATCGGTCCATGAAGTCACAAACTTCTTCAATGCCCGCGAGCACCCAAGGCACATTGGTGTCATCCATCATTTGTTTGATGAAATGAATGATGTCTTCTGAATCTCGACTTCGCTTCAGAATGTCTTGAAATTCATCAAGTAATACCATTTGAACATCAAGATCTTTGAAGCTTTGTGCTAAGGAATCCGTGAGGTCCGCTTCCGTATCCCGGCCCTTGTAGGGTATCCCCATTGTGCTCAATACCCGCTGTTGCACCATCTTGGTCGTTGGCGCGCGTCCGAAACGTCCTTTGAAGTACACAATTGGCTTGGTGGTCCGGTCGGGGAATTCTTCATCCGGAAACTGCTTTTTGTAGGCCTTCAAGAGTGTGCTTTTACCAACGCCTGGGTCTCCGTAGATAACCGTTCCTCTGGCGTCAAAGCCGGAAGTCTTATGGCACATGCGCAGCGCATCCATTGCCACCTCAAAATCCGGATGGAGAATGATCGTGTTTTGAAGGTGAACAGTTTCAGGCTTCAGTCTTGGTCTATTCATGATGCGCTCCAGGTTTTAAAACGCTTCTTCCCGGACTTCTTCGGTTTCGAAGATGTTTCCGCTTCGGGGGCAGATACAGTGCTCTGTTGGTATACCTCAGTCATTTCAGCGGCTTTCGGGTTCAAATCGATGTTCGCTTCGTTTAGCTGGGCATTGAGTTCCATCGTAGATAGCGTCTTAAGTCCGGAGGGTGCTGGCTGGTTCCGCACTTTTTTGTCAGCTTTTCTTTTCTTTTGCCGGTCTTTAGCCCCTGCGATAACGGGGTTATTGTTATTAATGACATTTACTCTTGGGCCGTAAGACACCTTTTTCTTTCCAGCCATGTATTCCTCTTCGCTGGTGCCTTCGCGTAATGCTGGGAATTTCGATGGAACGACGATGTACTTTTTTTCAAATGGATCGTAAACCTGGATTTTTGAGATATCGTGAGTGCATCGCAGAAGATCGACACGACATTTACCATTAGGTTTTTGTAGCCGTAGGATCAGGTCTTGAAGTTCCCGGGAGTTATATTTGACCTCTTTGATGCCGACACCATCCTTCACTGTGGCGGCGTACGTGAGTTGGTTCGCAGCAAAGTTCATCAAGAAGTCCATGTTGTGGACTAGTTCCGGAGCGCCGTGATCTTGAATCCCCTCAAGCCATGCTTCATGAGGTGTTTTGCCGCCGAGTCCTCGATGCTGAGCCTGGTGGTATACGTCGACAATATACCTCGTCAAGCAGTATTCGAATTCCTGAACCGTCATGCATGCGTCTTTTGGGAGCTTATAGTCGACCAGATATTTTTCTGTCCTTTTCCGAGCGTATCCAGGAAGAAGTTCCATCAACTCGCCACGAAGGGTTCGGAAAAACCGTTCAATAAAGGGTTTGCGCCAAGGGCTGCGTGATGCAGTAGTTTCCCGATGCACTCCAAGGCCCCCGAGGAACATTGTCATGGATTTCGCAATCAGAGCGGTGCCTGGATCGACGACAACGGTGTCAATTTTGCCGCTCATTTCCCACTCATTAACTAGCTGGAAAGGGAAGCTATTCTTTGGCTTGAAACGCATTGCCATTTTCAGGCATTCAATGGCAGTTTCTCCGTCCTCTGAAGGCTTAGGCTTTACTTTATAGGAGTATCCAAGCACACACCGCGTATAGACATCTATTGCGATGAAGAGCACTACCATCCCAATGTAATCGCCTTTTTCATTCAGCAATCCCAAGTTGAGATGAACGGCATCGAGTTCTACGCGTTCCAAAGGTCTACGCGGCATGTAAACACCGTTTACCGTGCGTCCAGCCATCCGAGCCGCAGCGGCTCCCTCCTGCGACTGCAAGACCTCTAGCGGGTGAATAGTTTTTACGCGCTTTCGAAAGGTCTCGTACGTCGGAATGGTTTTGGGATCATAATTTCGGGACAGGCAACGAGCGTAAAACTGAGCGTAGGCACCCGTAATGGACATGTGGTTTCGGCACATGTAGTGCTCGTCGATCATCTCATCCATTAACTCCAGATAGACTTCGGCGACCTTGCTTGTGCGCTTCCGGTGCTCATGCTTGCGCACTAGGCTCAGTGGGTTTCGCCCAGATTCCTCAAAGCGTTGTCGCCAACGACGAATTTGCGATAGCGAAGGCGCTTTCTCTCGCGATGTTTCATCCTTTTCGCTTTTGGCCAACGAATCACCTCGTTGCTTCGCAACGATCTCAATGACCCGCCGTCTTTCCTTTTCGCTGTTCGGAAATTCAACATCAAGAAGAGGCTTGATATAGGCGAACTTTCGCTCGATTTCACGCACTTGTTTTTCTGAAAGAAATGGAAGACCAGTTGAGTCTGAGCCGGGTGGGTCTAAATCCGGCACAAGTCGGCCTTGGTTAACCGCAGTCTGTATAGCGCATTTTGGTACCGACTCCGTTTCCCCACCCTTGAATCGGAGGAGAAAGGCGTTACTGGCTTCTGATGCAATGGTCGCCTTCCGGTTTTCGTAGACGATGTTCGAGCCAAGTCGAAGAAAATTCTGCATCACTGACCCCTCCAGACGATGGAGTCATCATCTACGCGAACTTTTTTGTCGAATCTCAGCAGACCCTGCGCAAGTGCAGCGAACGCTGCGACCTTACTCAGACCTCGACAAAGCAATTGCCTGTGAATTTTCTGCAAGGCAGTCGGTTGACGTACGCCTTGAAACAGATCTAGTTCCTGATCATCGAATCCGTGCTCCAGAAACCGGTACAAGTACTTTAGATTTTGCCTGTAAGTGCAGCGGTGGGGTGCATCGGAGATTCTCAACTTTAAGGGAACACCCGTACCCTCAAAAAGGGCCGAGGCATGGAAGTGATGGTCTTCGATGAATTTTGGCGACTTTGCTTTGTTCTCGCTCTTTACCTCCTCGTACCAGAAACTTCCGTCTTGTGCTTTAACCAGAATGTCAGGTGTATACCTGGTCTTTCTGTTGCCACGATACAGCTGAAAGGAAATAGGCTGGGTCACATATCGTGAGATGGTTGGATCGAACTCCAACTCCAGCAATGCGCCTACCTCTACGTAACTTTCGCAAAACATCAATGAGCGGTTCTTCTTCGAGTAGAAGTTGATTGTTGGTTTGACCTGTGAAAAGCGGTCAAGATTTTTTCGAGCCATGTCTTTTTCTCCAGAATTTGGGAGAAGACTAGCGGCAGAAAACAGGGACGTCCATACTAGAAAATCTAATAACAAACCCTAAAAAATGCATACAAAACAGATATTTAATTTTTCTGATATTAATGAGGTACGATGGTTTTTGGACTACCTAAATGAATTTCAAAAGGAAAACTTCCACCCAATTAATAATAACCAAATTATTGGATATCACGTTTTGATATAACAAAAATTGTTCAGATATCGAATCAGTCATAGAAAATTTTTGTGAGCTGAGAAATGAAACAGGATTTAGCAGCAGACACAGTTATTGATAATTAGTTTTCGATTGATTGTGGGTATGGCGGCGAGCTAACCAACAAGCCGTTGTTGTGGGGAATCCTCGTCCAGGATCTATAAGGGAGGTGGGTACCGGGCGTTTATTGCTGCACAAGCCTCGGCTCAATGACTGAGGGATCGGTTTTTTTCAGAGGAAGAACCGTCTTTACCGAGGCAAAGGCCCAGGCAGGCAGGTAACTGCCCCAGCGGAAGCTATCTACGCGCTTAGGGCAGGGCACTCGCCAGAGGAATTAGAAGTGATGGCCGACCTTCAAACACAGCTCTCGGATTCGCATTGACCGACGGAATAATCCATGAGCGATGATTGCTTCATTCAGAGGTACTGCCCATGCTATCGTTCTAGCATACACTGGTACTGAAAATCATGACTCGCTAGGATCAGGGGCCAGATTTCATAGACTTCGCGGGGAGAGGGAAGGAAATGGTTGGACCCAGAGTTATCTAATTTCAATGCCTTACGGTTTCGCAAAGATTCCCCAAGCTCACTTTGAACTTGGCAGCACTCTCAATGCGGATGGCCTAGGCGGTCTCAGCTCGGAGCCAACTTACGGTTGGCCTGGCTCGCCCACACTTTTTAGCCAAGAGTCAGTAAGTCCTAGTTTTTCTTTAAGAACTTCCGGATCCTCAACTTGAGCAAGGATTTTCAGACCGATTTCGAACTGCTCTGAACTCATCAAATAACCTACCTTTTCTCCTCTGTAGGTCACCTCTACCGTCGCATCTGAGAAGCAGCGTGTCGGATTGCGACGTAGATCGCTAATTGTCACTGTTTCCGGAACCGACAGGGGCGATTGTGATTGCTGCTTGGTCATTGAACTGGCTTCCTGGTTTCGAGTGGATGTCAATTTGAGCCGAAAGCCTCAGCGAGGCACATCATAAGCAATTCATCTCAAGGGTATAGCACAAAACCGGGGCCTCACATCGGAGTTCTCTTAGCCTTCCTCAATTGCAGTTGTTACGAAGGAACTAGCTGTTCCGTGTTTCGTCAATGACTCGTTCAAGCGACACCTGAATAATTATTTCAAGCCATACCGTGGCCGAGGGTGTGCATTATTGAAAATAATGAGTAGTCAGACTACGTTTAAAAATGACTACTGACCCGTACCCATGGACCTTTTGGTTCCACTCTCCATTCGCAGTGTTGAGTTATATCGTCTCAGGGAGTGAGATTTTATGACTTCCCATCGATTTTTGGCTTTTGTTGAGGACGCTTCTGCTTCAAGTTCTATCGCTGATGAATCCAGTGAGGCAGGGAGAGTCATTGAATTATATCGAAAAAACTTAGGACAAGAGCCGACTCATCTGGTGTGGCTAGATGGTATTGAAAAACCTTATTTTGAATCTTTGACATGGATTGACACCCCATGTGACTCCAATTCCCAATTAGATCGAGAGCAACGCAAAGATCATCTCAATTCCTTGGACCCAAGCAAGTTATCCGTATTCTTGTTGGCCCTTCATAAAGACGATAACTCGGCATTCTTTGACGAGTTGGTCGAAACCGCCTGGCTTGAGGTCAGCATTTTCGATTCGCAAGAAACTGACAGTGTTCCGGGCCTCCAGTCACCTGACTACGAGCAGGAAAGGATCGAAGAGGTTTGGATTGTTTTTGAAAGGCGTGTTGAGGGGGATGGGTTATCAAAACTCAGGAACGTTTTTAGCTTGGGCCACTTGGCAGAGGCTGACTTTAATATACATAAGCCAATGTATTATCAATTTACGCCTTACCAGCATCTCAGAATTGATTTTTTTGAAATCAGTGGTGGGAACGAGACAGGCACAAATCATCCTGCAAATCGGCCGAGAGAGGTCTAGGCCTCTTGAATTTTCCTACTCATCTCTGATTGTGCTTTTCCTTACAACATTGAGGAAACCAGATCATGCCGAGACACCACAAAATCGTCACCTCACTGGAATGTTTACTGCAATTGGGCGGTGAGCTGCATGACCATCTCACTGGGAACCTCGGGGACGGCCATCTAACAGGTATTAGGCTTGTCGACGTGGGGCAAGGCGACTGCTTCGCAATCGTAGCAAGAAGAGATCGCACCTCATTCCCTCTAATGTACGTCGATTATGGAGGGGTAATGGATCATCCGGACCGAAAGAAAACTGAACGCACAAAACTGCGAATGCCTGTAAACCACAAATTTGGTAAAAGTGTTATCGTTCTCTCCCATTGGGATAAAGATCATTATTGGTCTGCCAAAAAGAAAAACACCGATGCGAAAAAGTCGATGTGGCTTGTCCCGAACCAATGGATTTCCCCCCAGGCCGCTAAGTTCTCTGCTGAACTTGAAAATGCATTCAGATGGCCGGAGGATTATGAGGGGAAGCTTGTTGGAGTAAGCCTTCGGGATCACACGGTTCTTGTCAGGAAATGTGGTAGACACGACAAGGAGATTCCCTATGAAGATCGAAATTCAACAGGCCTGGCAGTTACGATTCACAATGCTCGAATAACTGAGTCGTCGCAAGTCGTCCTTCCTGGTGATTGCCCGCTACATCGAATCCCTCACTTGCCGAGTACTAGAATTTCCCTTCTTTCTGCACCTCACCATGGCTCTAAAAAAGGGTTGGGGGATTTCACAATTTTCTGTCAGATATACATGGATGCAGACACATTGATGTTGATTTCATACGGAAAGAATCATTACGGACATCCGGACCCTTCTGTGAAAGCAGTATTCCCTGGACAAAACATCCAAAGTAATCAAGCCCGAGAGTCTGACCCAAAGCATCTCTACACAGAGATTGACCTTTCTAAGTATTTACCTGCTTTGCCTAAAACAAATCCTCGGCCTGACATCGGAAGGTGACTTATGGACGAACCTAAGATTGGTTTAGCGCTTTCAGGCGGCGGTTACAGGGCAACTCTGTTCTGTCTTGGCAGCCTCTGGCGCTTTAATGATGCCGGGTTACTCCGGCAGCTCGATACGATCACCAGTGTTTCCGGTGGGGCCATTACGGCGGGCTACCTTGCCTTGAGGTGGGACGATCTCGATTTTGAAGAGATTGGAAACAAATCAGTAGCGACGAATTTCCAAGCAGTAATCGCGAAACCACTGATTCGGTTCACACAGAACAACATCGACATCCCATCAGCCATTAAAGGCATGATCTTGCCGACCAGTAGTGTTGGGGACCAGCTTCTGAAGCAATATGAGTCGCTTCTATTTGGTGACACCAGGCTCGACAGTATTCTTAACGAGAGAGCACCTCAGTTCGTGTTTTACGCGACAAACTACGACACGGGCGTCAGTGTCCGAATAAGTAAAGAATGTCTCAGGGACTGGCGCATCGGAAAGGTTGTAAATCATGGTCTCACCGTCGCCCAAGCCGTCTGCATTTCCAGTAGTTTTCCTCCATTCTTCGCACCGATCGTTGTGAAAAACGAAGACTGGGTCTGGGAGAACACCAAATATTCCGATCTTCACGACATAGAGCAACTCAAAAGGAAACTTTACCTTTGCGACGGAGGCCTTTATGACAATCTTGGTCTTGAGATGCTTTGGAAAACCGGATCTGATCGAGAGTACGACACGGTGTTTTCTTGCGACGCAGGTGCTCCATTTTCAGCGCCGGTAAAGCAATCAGGCGGACTTTGGGGGAAATTCCTTAAAGGAATTGGTTGGCGCAAAAATTGGGGTTCACAGTTCAGGCGAATGACAGACATCATGATTTATCAGCAGAGGGCTTTGCGCAAACGTTGGTTGATGAAAAATTTGATGTCTGACGACAGTTACAATGGCGCTTACTGGGGAATTGATGTCGATATAGGCAAGTACCCGGTCGATTCTGCGCTCGTTCGATACACGCCTACTTTTCAAAAGCTCCAGAAGTTGGGCACACAGCTTCGTCCTTTCAGTGAAACGGATACAGAGAATCTGATTCATTGGGGCTACGCCCTTGCGGACGCTGCATTGCGTGGGTACTACGACAAAGGACTGCCACAGGGGACTCTGCCGGAGTTGTAGAGCTTTGTGGTCATTATTCGTGCAGAACTCTTGCTCCCAGAGTTGAACTGTATGTATGTTCATGTCTGGCACAGCATTGAAGAGTGAAGATGCAAACTATCAACGTACGCAACATGCGACAAAAGCTCGTCAGTTTGCTGGACGAGGTAGAGGCAGGGAAGGAATTTATCATCATGCGCCATGGCAAAGCTGTGGCTCGCCTCACCTCCGTTGTCTCGGAACCGGTAGTATTTCCTGATAGGTCTGAATTGAGATCGTCCCTTCCACCCGGAAAAGAAAGCGCTACTGAGGTCTCCCGCGCCTTGCGCGACGAAGAACGCTACTGATGGTCAATTTTTAACCTCGCCGCAGCGTTTGTAGTGCCGCGATGCATGATTTGTGGTCGGGGACATTCACTATCCCAGCCACCAACTAAATAACACTAATCATCCTCTTAACACGGTGTTGGCCTCAGACCTATTTCCGCGTTTGCAACTGGCGCGCATCTATCATCCGCCTAGAACCGGGAAAAATTTGGTCTTGCTGTTGCTCCTATTGACAGACTGGACGGCTCCTGCCGCAGCAGTTTGAGAGAGCCTCATGTAATGCTCTTCTTTAAGTGCATGAATTACAGTACCCTTTGAACGTTAGCCACCAACGAAGTGATGGATTAGGAATTTCCAGCGTGAACCAAAATGCTGAATATTGGCGAAATGAGGTCGTGGCGTTTCTGGCACTTTCGACGATTAAGGGCGTTGGATACTGGACCCTGTATCGCCTTGACTTGAATGCGGGCGGTTTCAAGGACTTTCTAAAAAAATCTCCCATTTCGGTTCTCGAAAGAGAATTGAAAGTTTCAAACTTGTTAGATGATGAAACTCCAGAGGAGTGGCAGCGTCGAGTCTGGGACGCTGGACTTCAACTTGCGAGGGACTTAGGTCAGAAACGCGTACGTCTATATTTCAGGGACCAGAACGAGTTTCCACCACAGCTGAGAGCAATTGAAGATGGGCCTCGATGGATTTTTGTGCAGGGCGAGGTTAACAATCTTCATCGTCGCTCAGTTGCTGTGGTCGGGACCCGAAAACCCTCTCAGGACGGGGAGTTTTTAGCTCGATATATCTTGGCCTTGATAGCGAATACAGAGTTTGCTGTTGTCTCTGGACTCGCCTTCGGTATTGACCAGGTAGCGCATAAAGAGTCACTTAGATTCGGCATACCAACCGTCGCTGTCTTGGGGACTGGCATATTCCTGGACTACCCCAAAGGATCGCAAGAAGTACGCGATGAAATTCTGAGGAACAGTGGGACAATAATCACAGAATATCTGCCTTCGCAGACGTACTCCGGCGAGAATTTTGTTAGGCGCAACAGGATTCAAGCAGCCCTGGCAGACGTGGTCGTTCCCGTTGAGTGGAAAATCAAAAGCGGCACAGCTCACACAGTGGATTATGCCCACAAGTACGGGAAGAAGGTGGTCAATGTCTTTTTGCCTGGAACAGCGGGCGCTCGCCCTGAGTTAGCATTTTCCGAGCGATCGCGCGGAGCCAAATCCTTTGAGGTACCGAGGCAAAATTCATCGCTTGCAGAAATGTTTGACCCAGCCCTTCTGGAAACGAACGACGCTTCTCAAGAGCCTCAACAGCAGAGTCTCAATATTTAGAAAGTATTGGCATTCAAAGACGACACTCCAAGGAATTTTATGTTGCTCGTAACTTCGCCCAGTGCCTTGTTGGTTGACGGAAAGGCTGACAACTCAATTGCTGAGGTTCTGATAGAAGCAGTTCAAAATGGCTACATTGTAGGAGTAACCTCAAATCGGCCGAAACCGGACTGGTTCGACGGATTGTTTGATGGAACGGGCGTTCAATTCCAGCAATCGATTGGTCGTAGAGATGGGGGAATCGTCAAAAGGACCGCAGAGAAACAGGGGTTGGCACCCCAGGACGCGTTAGTTCTTGCCGCTTCAGAGAACGACATCGCCATGGGGAAAAATGGCAAGGCGGTCTTGGTGGCGGCTGGCTGGTCTACTGCGCCCAGAGTATCTGATTTGGGGATTCAAGTGGATTCTCCATCTGCTCTCCGGGAAGTTCTTCACCTTACTTCGGAATGGGACGGTAGATGGTGGTTTAGTGGTGAAGGCTCGTCATACTCAGTTCACGCTCTGTCCGACCTGTCCACGTATGGTAAGGACTTTGATCAACAGCAATTCCGGGCTCATCTGACTAGTACAATAAAGAACGGAGGACCTCGGCTAAATGCGCTCCTTGCAATTACAGCAAGGTCAATGCTCGCCGAAGGCATTGGCACCCTTCCACGCTTGCTTTGGGGCGTATTTCCGTCGTCTAACAGCAGTAACAACGACACCGAAGTGCTGAGTGACTTCACTCATCGCTTGAGGACAACGGTCTCAAATGTCCGAATGGCGAGGCGCGGGGAGCCTCTTTTCATACGCCACAAACCTTCGACAAAGCGCTCATCAGCAGGCGCAGGTGTCAATCGGCTTGACCCGCAAGATCAGATTGAATCGCTTCACATTAACCCAGCCTACTCACCAAACATCTCGGGACGGAATGTGGTTTTGGTCGATGACTGCACAACTCATGGGGTGTCATTCGGTGTCGCCTCAAGCTTGCTACACAAAGCGGGCGCAAACTCAGTGATATGCGTTTCTCTCGGAAAATTTGGGAGGGCATTGAGAGACTTCCAAATAGAAATAACAGGGGATCCCTTTAAACCTCTCGATTTTGATGAGGATGCTGTACTCCAAGGCAAACCGCTTTTGGGGGGCAGTGAGAATAATGCCGCGCAGGCATCGCTAAGAGGGCTCCTGGGTTAATTCAGAACGGACCGGTAAATCTTCACCGACCACTCCCCGTGGTGAGTGTTTTAACACGCGATCTAGATTCAGTTTCTCCGTTCAACAAACCGTGATGAGCTAAGGATACTCGGGAAGGGATGTCTGATGAGCGTTTTTCGTCAATCTTGGTTCATAAGACTCTTGGGGCGATCACCTCTGAAATTAGAGCTTTCAGACGAGGGGCTTTTTTTGGAGTCAGGAAAAGGCGTTGTTCGCCGCGTCCCCTGGGAAGCCTTTTCTTCTTCTCCGGTTGTCAGAAAAGGGCTTTTTTTCTCAAGACTCGAATTCACAGCCAATAATCAGAAAGAGAGCATTAGCTGGCTCAGCAAAGCCTCTACCAGAGCGCTTAGAGAAAGCCTCTGTAGCCGACTCCTTGAGTTGCATGGCGTGCGTGCAACGGCAGCGCTTCAACGAATCCACGATCTCGTCGAAAAAGCAGGCTATCTTCGATCATCCCATGCAGCGGCAATAGCCCGCTTTGCAGAGTCCCAAAGACATCGCTTGATCCTTCCCCCTGAAGATATCGACTTCCCTGAAAATTTGGTTCATCCCTATAATAGGCTCCGACAATGGGCCGAGTCGGACCCCGTTCTCATCGAGCACACGAGAGACAATTTCTTGCGCGATGAACTCACCAGATTCCGGGATTTATTTGACGCTGTTGAATCCAATCCTCTTACGGAGAAGCAAAGGGAAGCTTGCGTCATCGATGAGGATAACAATCTGGTTCTTGCTGGTGCCGGGACGGGCAAAACCAGCACTATGATTGGACGAACAGCCTATCTTTTGGAGAGTAGACGAGCCCAGGATAGCGATATTTTAATGCTGGCCTTTGGACGCAAAGCGGCGGCGGAAATGGAAGAACGGGTCGCAGCAAAAATTCTAGGGGCCAAGGTGAAAGCCGCCACCTTTCACTCCCTCGGCTTGAAAATTATCGGCGAAGTCGAGGGCGGGAAACCTCAGATAAGTAAACTATCTGAAGATGAAAATTTGCTGGCAAAAACTGTCGATGATTGGCTCCAATCGCTCTTGGAGGATAAAGGCTATCAGGAGAAGGTGGTACGCTACTTTTCCGACTATCTCTACCCCGAAAAGAACTGTTTCGACTTCGCTGATGAAGGCGAATATTTCGAATACATTCGGGCCAACAAAATTTATTCTTTGAAAGGCGAAAACGTCAAAAGCCTTGAAGAGGCACTCATTGCGAACTGGCTGTTTCGAATGGGCGTCGAATATCAGTACGAATCGCCTTACAGGGCAGCGCCAACTCGGACACCCGACTTTCGGTCCTATCTTCCGGACTTTTACCTGCCCGACTACGACATCTATCTTGAGCACTTTGGAATAGGACGCGATGGTTCCACAGCGCCCTATATTGATGCCGAGGTTTACCAGGAGGGGATCCGCTGGAAACGCGAATTACACAAAGAGCATCAGACAACGCTCGTTGAAACCTTTTCTTACGAGAGAAGTGAAGGGTGCCTACTGAGTGAACTTGAACGGAAGCTCTCCGTATTGGGTGTGAAATTTGAGCCTCTGCCCAATGAGGCGATTCTCGACACGCTCAGGGAAAGAGGAGTGATCAATGACTTTTCTCGTCTCATGAGCCAGTTGGTAGGAGCGTTTAAAGGCAGCCACGAAACATCGGAGGAGGTGAGAGCACGCGCCCGCCGCACACCAAACCCAGCTCAGTTTCACGCAGCTATGGACCTACTGAAACCTATTGTGGACCAATACAATACCTACCTTGAATCAAATGAATGCATTGATTTCAACGACATGATTGGTCGAGCAATTCATTATGTCGAATCGGGACGCTTCACGCCCTCTTGGCGTTATATTTTGGTGGATGAGTTTCAAGATATATCACGGCCACGAGCGAGACTGGTAAAAGCGCTAAGGGATAAAGCCAAAAACTGTACCGTGTTCTGCGTTGGGGATGATTGGCAGGCGATTTATCGATTTACAGGCAGCGACGTAACACTGACAACAGGATTCGAGAAGGAGTTTGGTTCCACTAGAACGACATCATTGGACAAAACCTTCCGGTTCAACAATCGAATTTGCGATGTTGCGTCGAAATTCGTGATGAAAAATCCGGCTCAGGTCAAAAAGGAGCTAAGGACCCATAAAATTGTTTCCCGAAACGCGGTATCGATACTTCGACGGGGACAAGCTGAGCGCGGACGTGATTCAGAACTGGACGAGGTGTGTCAGGCAATCTCAGATCAGGTGGGGAGTAAAGCAAAAGTTTATATCTTGGGGAGATTCTGGTTTCGACTACCTGATAGCTCTGCCATCCGAGGACTTGAGCGAAAATTCCCCAAGCTGAGCATCGAACGATTAACCTTTCATGCGTCCAAAGGGAAAGAGGCAGACTTTGTGATCGTAGTGGGGCTCGATAAGGGCCATTACGGCTTTCCCTCCACCAAAGAGACGCACCCATTGCTGAATGCATTGCTGCCGCCCGACGAGCCATATGATTTCGCTGAAGAACGCAGACTCTTTTACGTGGCATTAACGCGAGCCCGTCATCGAGCCTATCTGATCACCGACATGAGTGTCGCCTCGGTCTTTATTAAGGAACTTCTAAATGAGAATTATCCGGTCGAGACCGCTGAGTTCTTAACCTCTCTCAATCAAATCCATGCAACCGAATTGTCTTGCTCTGTCTGCAAATCAGGGACGATGGTGCCGAGAAGTTCTTCCAGCTCTACGTTTTTTGGCTGCTCAAACTACCCGCACTGCTCGAATACAGAACCTGGTTGCACTTCATGTGGAAGTGCCATGAAAAAACAGGGTGGTTTCACAATTTGTATCAATGACGCCTGCCGTTCCTGGGTGCCGCTCTGTTCAGTCTGTGGTGCCCCAATGAAGAAACGCCATGGCCGATACGGCGACTTTTGGGGATGCAGCAACTATCGAAGTGAGGGACCGAGCTGCTCGCATACAGTGAATAGAGTTGCGCCGCCACGCTTCGATACCGGAGCGCGCTCGGCAATTGCTCAACAGTGATAGAAAGGAAAAGAGACTTTTGAAGTTTAATACCAGGAATACCGTGCTCTGCTTTATCGGTGCGTGCTTAATTTCATTTACACAAGGCGTACACAGCAATTCGGTCGTTAAAAAGTCAGGTTCGGGACTCTGCCATCCTCCCGAAAGTCGCTGGTACGAGCGCACGACGGATTTTCAAGACTTCGATTCAGTGGAGAGCTGCCTTAAGTCAGGAGGGCGTTTACCCAAGGGCCTCTCCGAAACTCTTCTGGCTGATCGAGGAAAAGATGAGGCCGCACCCACCAGAACTGACACTTATACCAGGGTGCTTTTCGGGCACGGATGGGCCGACACTGATAGTGACTGCCAGGACAGTCGTGCTGAGGCACTAATTGAGACCTCAAGTACACCAGTCGTGTTTGATAGTTCCAATGGTTGCCGAGTTGTGAAAGGTCGTTGGGTGAGCCCTTTCACGGGAGAAGTTATCCAAAACTCATCTTCAATCGATATTGACCATGTTGTCCCACTTCGATGGGCTTGGGATCATGGCGCGCGGACTTGGTCAGATGAAAAAAGGAAGGCCTTTGCGAATGACCCACGAAATCTTTGGCCTGTTGAGGCCAGCTTGAATCGCAGCAAAGGGGCCAGAGGACCAACGGAATGGCTGCCACCAGCGGGCAAATGCCAGTACATTGCGAGGTTTTTGCGCATCACCAAGCTTTATGGTCTCGATTCCACAGCACCAGGATCGAACAATCAAAAGGAGGAGCTTCGACGTCTTCTTGAACAAGAGTGTTAGCTCGATGCGCTCCTGAATCCACCTCTTGAGAAGTCTGCCAGCTTGCTACAGACGGGAAAATCACTTGAAGCTCGACATTGAGTTCGCAGGGAGTTTTCTCGGCTTCGGCCTAGATATGGCAAAGCTTAGTTCGCTTCGAATGCAGTGCGCGGTGGATTCCTCCGTCCTGCTGCCAAACGTGCGGGCGATTGGTGACAGCTACAGCTCCAAACTGAATATGCTATGATCAAGTTTAAGACAACGGCGAAAACGGAGAGATGGCAAATGGTTGGTCCAAAGGTTATCTAGTTCAATGAGTTATGCTTGATTTTCGGAGTGGTCTCCAGATTGCTCCCCGAGAGCATCGTGTGCTGAAAGCCTCTCTGGCATCAACCTAGGTGGTCGTGCTTGCTCTCAAGTTCCCCTCCCAAGGGAAGCGAGCCGTCCTTTTCACCCCTGGTACCCCTGAAATCCCGCGAATTACCGCTGAACCTAGTGTGCAGCACTACGTTTTGAAGTCCTTCGAGGCAGTCACCTCGATTCTCTATTAAGCAACGCCAAGGCATCCTGATTCTCACCACGTATAGTCCGCATCCCCAGTCTGTAATCGGCATTTGCGCCTGAACTTCTGTTGCCCAGCCCGTCATCTAGGCAATATGTCAGAGCTGGCAGAAATTGGATTCTCACTAGAGTGCGAATAGCTGCTTAAGTCGGTAAGCTCATTTTTAAATTATTGGACGTGAGAGACGCGAAATTGGGAAACGTACTAGGATTCCTGCCTTGGGCAGTGGACTCCGCATGGTCTTACATCAGTGCACAAGGGCCGGAGTTTGCACTTAGTATTGCGGCTATATCGCTTGCAGTCTGGAACGGACGACAATCATCGCGACATTCAGCTCTTTCAGTTTTGCCGGCCTTTTCCGCATGGGCAGACTATCCACGAAACGAAAATCGTAACTGCGAAATCCGCTTGGCTAATAAGGGGTTTGGACCGGCGATTATTGAAGACACTTTAGTTTTCTATAATGGGCATCGGAAGGATGGATTCCAGTTTGAAAGCGTAGAGTCAGCGATTGAAGAGGCCTTTAGCGGTTACCTGGATGACTGCTACCAGGTTGCGACCGGAGAACGCGGACATGCTATCGGAGTAGGGGAAGAGATACCTTTAGCTGGGTTTACGGTAAAACCGGGACTGGTTGATCTTGGCCACAGCGCATTTGGCGATCGGCTCCGTCCAATGACCGTGACGATCAAATATCGAGACATCTATAGGCGGAAATGGGTGTTCATCGTGAGAAACTTCGTAGGCCACACACTGCGGGTTAACAGTCCGAGCTACTTTTTTTGGCAACGGTTCCGTTTTCGGAAATACCTCAGTTGAAAGTCTCTCAAATTCGCATTAATCACAACGTTTTATTGCATCGTAGATCTCCTCAGGCGTTTTCCAGGCCCGCAGAATCTCTAATACGTCAGGAATCCGCGCCAATGCGCGAGCCGAACGCAAGCGTTCATGCAGTAGGGCTTTATCTTCTTCTCTGGAGAGGCCAATCGCCGTTTCCAGCTCGTCGAAGAATTCATGGATCCTCTTGAATCGAGCCCATTCCGCAATAATCCCTTCGAGCGCTTCCGTGCTTTTTGTTTCAGCCTCCTGCCTGATCTTATTGTCTTGTTCTATGCGCCACTTCTCTCGTTGGCGTGCCCATTCCTCTCGCTCTCGGCGAATTTGTTCAGAGGCCACTGCAAACTCTTCAGAAATCTCGGTCGTCGCTTTGCGCAATTCTCTCGCCACAGCTTTCGCAAACCGGCTCAAATCTTGGCCATCTCGAATTGTCCATTCTCTCTGCCAACTGGTTCTGAGATAAGGGCTGTAAGCTCGCAGACGGAATAGGCCAGATGGCCGGTCTTGTTTGCTGGGCCAGCGAGACGCCATCCATCGCTGTGACTTTTTCAGATCCTTGACGGGAACATGCTTTCCGTCCGTGTAAACGACTTCAACTTCGTGACTGTTTTCAATAAGTGTCAGCCCGATGGCAACAGATCCGAGGTAGACGAGAGTCGAGCGACCAGGCGACCAGTGGTTTACTTCGTAGCGGTCTTTGCCACCATGAGGCCGATCATCAACCTGAGGTCGTTGAAACTGCTTATTGGAGGCTTCGAGCCTGACCGCCCAACCGCGATTTTCAAATTCCTGGAACAACGTATTTGCGATGCTCAGTGCTCTATCAAGCTGTTGCTCTGAGGTGATGATATCCACCAGGTTGTACTTGAACGGTTTCAAATATCCGTTGCCGGTCTCACGGCCCCGAAGAAACAGATCCTTCGCGCCTCTTACGAGTGGATGGAGTGACCCATCACGAACTAGGCTAGGGCGCTTGGTTCGACGATTGTGCGGTTTGAGTGGTTTTGGCTTAACAACGTTTTTCGTGGGATCGATGATTCCAGAGCGGCACCAGACCAGATCGTGATCGGGTGTAGGAGCAGGGAGAGGAGAAACCGGAACTTTGTGACCCGCAGCCAACTTACTCCAGTAGCCTCGTTCTGGTCGCGGAACATTAAGGCTTGTGCAGACGCGAGCCAAATAACTCGACGATACATCGAACTTCTTGGCGACTGCCGTCATTGGTTCCGACCAAACCATCTCGTGAAGCTTCTCACGACTGACATCTTCCTTACCCATTGCGCAATCTCGTGGCCTCTTTGATGACCTATCAAGCATAATTCGTAGCTGGGTTTTTCAGCTAGGCATCGGGCGCAGCTTTAAGCATTGAGGTGGCGATCAAATATCGTTGTTGAGCAGGGTGCGCCGGTTGTAGGCGTGATCAGGGATGGCAGAAATCACGCCTAACGCTTCTTTAAAAAAAGTGTGCTATCTTTATGTTTTTCTGAAGAAATTCAGTGACGATTTTTCAGGCAAAACTGGATGATTTCGAATCAAAATGGATGAGCGCTGCCAATGGCGATGAAAGAGAAAGACATCGAAGAAAAATTGATCGGACGGCTCAAAGACCTCAAGTACACCCATCGCCCAGACATCCGTGATAAAGCTACTCTTGAACAGAACTTTCGTGAGAAATTCGAGGCTCTCAATCACGTCAGGCTGACTGATTCAGAGTTCGCCCGCCTCCGGGACGAAATCATTAACGGTGATGTTTTTCAGGCGGCAAAGACGCTGCGCGAATACGGCTACTTCCAGCGGGAAGACGGGACACCCCTCGATTACATGCTGGTCAACCTGAAGGATTGGTGCAAAAACCATTTTGAGGTCATCAACCAACTACGCATCAATACAGACAATAGCCATCACCGATACGATGTAATCCTGTTGATCAACGGCTTACCCCTAGTGCAGATTGAACTGAAAAGCTTGGGGCTAAACCCGCGCCGTGCCATGGAGCAAATCGTCAACTATAAGAACGATCCGGGCAATGGATACGGGAATACACTGCTGTGCTTCATGCAGCTATTTATCGTGAGCAACCGGAGCAACACCTACTACTTCGCGAATAATCACAGTCATCATTTTGCCTTTGATGCCGATGAACGCTTTTTGCCCATTTATCAGTTGGCCGCTGAGGATAACAGCAAAATTACCCACCTGGACGAATTCGCCGATCAGTTTTTGGCCAAGTGTACGCTGGCGCAGATGATAAATCGGTACATGGTTCTGGTGGCCAGTGAACAAAAGCTGATGATGATGCGGCCATACCAAATCTATGCCGTCAAAGCGATTGTCGACTGCATCCACCAAAATCGTGGTAATGGCTATATCTGGCACACAACAGGGAGCGGGAAGACGCTAACGTCTTTTAAGGCCTCGACTCTGCTTAAGGACAACTCTGACATTGAAAAGTGCCTGTTTGTGGTGGACCGCAAAGACCTGGATCGTCAAACCCGCGAGGAATTTAATAAGTTTCAAGAAGGCTGTGTCGAAGAGAATACCAATACCGAGACCTTGGTCCGGCGTCTGCTCTCGGAAGATTATGCAGACAAGGTAATTGTTACTACCATTCAGAAGCTAGGCCTAGCACTCGATGAAACCAGCAAGAAAGCGCTGCAACACAAGGAGAAGGGTAGGCTCACCTATAAGGAGCGCCTAGAGCCTCTGCGCGACAAACGTGTCGTTTTTATTTTTGACGAGTGCCATCGGTCTCAGTTTGGCGAGAATCATCAGGCTATCAAATCCTTCTTCCCGAAGGCTCAATTATTTGGCTTTACAGGAACTCCGATATTTGAGGAAAACGCCACCTACAAACAGGTCGATGGCACAGTCGGTTCTTACCGGACGACTGAGGATATTTTTGAGAAGCAGCTCCACGCGTACACCATCACCCACGCGATCGACGACCGAAATGTTCTGCGCTTTCACATTGATTACTTTAAGCAAGAGGACAAGTCCGGCAGCATAGAAGAAGCTACTCCAGAGCTACAGAACAGCAGTACCCAAAAACCCAAAAAACCGAAAAAGCCAAAGCCAGGTGAAGTTGTCACCCAGCGTGCGGTGGTCGAAGCTATCCTCGACAAGCATAACGCGGCTACTAACCAACGCCGTTTTAATGCCGTGTTTGCTACCGCAAGTATTAACAATGCAATTGCCTATTACGAGCTTTTCAAAGAGATACAGACACAAAGAGAAAGCCAGGGCACAGCCCCCCAAGAACCGTATCGGTCCCTTAATGTAGCCTGCGTTTTTTCGCCACCGGCTGAGGGTAATAAAGATGTTAAGCAGCTCCAGGAAGATCTGCCTCAGGAGAAAGCAGACAACGAGAAGGAACCTGAGTTCAAGAAAAGCGCGCTGAAACAAATCATCGCCGACTACAATCATCAGTACGGCACAAATCACAGTATTAACGAATTCGACCTGTACTACCAAGATGTTCAACAGCGCATAAAAGATCAGCAGTATCCCAACAGCGACTATGCGCATAAGCACAAGATCGACATTGTGATTGTTGTCGACATGCTTCTGACAGGCTTCGATTCTAAGTACCTTAATACTCTGTACGTTGATAAAAATCTGAAGCACCACGGGCTCATTCAAGCTTTTTCACGCACGAACCGAGTGCTGAATGACACCAAGCCTTACGGAAACATCCTCGACTTTCGTGGTCAGCAGAAGACCGTAGACGACGCCATTGCACTGTTCTCTGGTGAAGATAAGGACCGCTCCAAAGAGATCTGGCTCGTGGACCCTGCGCCAGAAGTGGTGAAGAAGCTAGACAATGCTATTACCGAGTTGGAAAACTTCATGGATACCCAAGGCCTGCCGTGCATGCCTGAAGCTGTGAATAACCTAAAGGGCGATAGTGCGCGCGCCGAATTCATTACCAGATTCAAGGAAGTGCAGCGCCTGAAAACTCAGCTAGATCAGTACACTGACCTTGACGATGACCAGCGCGAAACCGTTCATAATCGTCTTCCAGAGGACCAATTGAAGGGCTTCAGGGGTGCTTATCTGGAAACGGCGCAAAGGCTCAAAGCTCAGCAAGGTAAAAGTGGTGGTGAGACAAGTGACGCGCAGGACGAAATTGAGCAGCTAGATTTTGAGTTTGTCCTTTTTTCGTCATCGCTAATCGATTACGACTACATCATGGGTTTAGTAGCTCGGTATAGTCAGGAGCAACCATCAAAACAAACCATGAGCCGGTCACAATTGGTGAGCATGCTAACCTCCAGTAGCAACCTCATGGATGAACGGGACGATATTATCGCTTACATAAACACATTGAGAGCAGGCCAGGGCCTCAGCGAACGAGAAATACGCGATGGTTATCAAGCTTTTAAAGCACAAAAAGCGGACCAGGAAATACTCGAATTAGCCGAGAGGCACCGTCTTGAAGCCCGCCTGCTGAAGACTTTTGTCGATATGGTGCTTGACCGAATGATATTTGACGGCGAACAACTCAGTGATTTGTTCGAACCACTTGAACTGGGGTGGAAAGCACGTGCAAAAGCGGAGCTTGCATTAATGGAGGATCTGGTTCCGTTTTTACACAAACAGGCGCAGGGACGCGAAATTTCAGGGCTAGCGGCATATGAATGAGGCGAGAGTTCAGAACAATAAAGCCAAGATATCGCAGCTGCGTTTTCCAGACTTCTTTGGAAGACCCCTCCGAAATGTGTGTCTCCAAGACGTCACTGCGGAAAGTAGAGATCGAATAGGGGATAGCCATTCAAAAATCCCAGTGATGGGAGTCTCGAAATCAAAAGGTATCGTTCCTATGGAGGAACGACTCATTGCATCGGATCTAGCTCGTTATAAGGTCGTCAAAAAAGGATGGTTTGCATATAACCCTATGCGACTGAACATTGGCTCTATCGCACAGTGGAAAGGCGACCATGACGTATTGGTCAGTCCTGACTATGTGGTATTCAAGTGCCTGAGCGATGGGCAGTCTAAGATCGACCCAGATTACTTAAACCACTTAAGGCAATCAGATTTATGGAAAAGGTTTGTAACCGAAGTAGGGGATGGCAGCGTCCGGGTTCGGATCTACTATAAGGACCTAGCTCGCCTACAGTTTAAGCTTCACGAGCTGAATGAGCAGCGCGCGATCGCAAATTGTCTCTCATCGCTTGACGATCTGATCGCCTCACAGACTGACAAAGTTACCAGCCTTAACGCGCATAAAAGAGGCTTGTTGCAGAGACTATTACCGTGCGAGGAAGACGCTGCCCCTCAACTACGTTTCTCAGAATTTCGCAACACAGCAGGCTGGACCGAAATTGCGATTGGTGCTTTTTGCCAAACCTATAGCGGAGGTACCCCTTCCTCTACAAATGAAGACTTTTACGGAGGCGACATTCCGTTCATCAGATCTGCTGAGATTGGCAAGAACTATACTGAGCTAACTCTGACCAAAGAAGGACTTCAAAGTTCATCAGCAAAAATGATTGAAAAGGGAGATGTTTTATACGCCCTTTATGGCGCAAATAGCGGTGAAGTAGCGCTGGCCAAGCTAAGTGGAGCGATTAACCAAGCGATATTATGTATAAGATCTCCGGAAAGTAACCGTTTCATTTTCCAGTTTCTTTTTTTTAACAAGGCTCGGATTATTGATAAGTTTATTCAGGGAGGGCAAGGGAACCTTTCAGGAGAAATTGTTAAATCCATTAAAATCCCACTTCCTTCACCGGAAGAACAGCGAAAAATTGGAGATTGCCTCGCGTCCTTAGACGAACTCATTGTCGCGGAAGAAGAAAGATTAGACGCTCTCATAGCTCATAAAAAGGGCTTGATGCAGGGTTTTTTCCGAAGAATTGAAGGAACGAGCGAGTGAATAATACCGCTACTTCTTATAGCAACCTGGACGAAATTGCTGTGCACCTGCGCCAGCGATTGGAACAGAAAAATTATGCTTTGCTGTTCGCATTTAACGGTACCGGAAAAACGCGTCTTTCGATGCTCTTCAAGGAACATGGAAAACAGGGTACCGATGAAGGTGAAGGAAGAGAGGCACAAGTCCGTGACACTCTTTATTTCAACGCCTTCACCGAAGACCTCTTTACTTGGGACAACGATTTGGATGGCGATGCTGAGCGAGTTCTGAGGATGAATACCAGCTCACGTTTTTTTGACGGACTCCAAGAGTTAGAAATGGAAAATCGTATTCGCCCACTATTACGCCGCTATGCGGACTTCGATTTTTTTATTGACTATGAGCGAGCCACTGTTAGCTTCATCCGGGAGGTCCCCTCTGGCGACAGCACGACAAACATCGAGCACATTAAGGTGTCACGTGGTGAGGAAAATATCTTTGTGTGGTGCTTTTTTCTCGCGGTTGCCCAGTTAGCGATAGATGAACAAGAGGCTTACGATTGGGTCAAGTATATTTATGTCGACGATCCAATTTCTTCGCTAGATGACAACAATGCCATCGCAGTGGCCAGCCATTTGTCGCAACTTTTAAAGGGGGCTAATGGAAAAATTAAAACCGTAATTTCTTCGCACCATCATTTATTTTTCAATGTGATGTGCAATGAATTAGGCAAGGCATCTCGGTATTTTCTGAGCAAGGAACCGGACCATTTTGTTCTGAAGGATACCGGGGAAACGCCTCGATACCATCATGTTGCTCTATTGAAGCACTTACATGAGGTGTCGGAATCTGGTGAGATATACACTTACCATTTCAATATCCTACGCAGTATTCTGGAGAAGACTGCCACCTTTCACGGATTTCGAAGCTTTGCGGCGTGCATTAAACGCGAAGAGGATGATCCAGATGGGATCCTCCACGCTCGCCTGGTGAATGTACTAAGCCACGGCAATTACTCGCTGTTTGATCCGCAAGAGATGTTACCAGAGAACAAAGAATACTTTCGCCGCATTCTGCGTGATTTCATGGGAAATTATCGTTTTAACCCCGAACTGTTTCCGGCATCGACTGAAGAGAGCAGTACAGCATGACAGATGAACAATTAAGCCAGTTAGGTAAAACCCTTTGGGCAATTGCGGACGATCTTCGAGGCGCAATGAACGCCGACGACTTCCGTGACTACATGCTGTCGTTCTTGTTCCTGCGGTACCTATCAGACAATTACGAGACGGCAGCGAAAAAAGAATTAGGGTCGGATTATCCTGAGTTGGCGGTAGATGACCGTCGCGCTCCTTTGTCGCTTTGGTACCGTGAGAACTCCGAGGACGTTCCAGATTTTGAAAAGCAAATGCGCCGGAAAATGCATTACGTCATCCACCCGGACTACCTGTGGTCTAGTATTGCAGAGTTAGCTAGGACACAGGACTCTGAACTACTGCAAACGTTGGCTCGGGGCTTCAAGTACATTGAAAACGAATCTTTTGCCAGCACGTTTCAAGGCCTTTTCTCTGAAATCAACTTACACTCCGAAAAGCTGGGACGTCAGCCGACTGATCGCAATAAAAAGCTCTGTACTATCATTAGTAAAATTGCTGAGGGCATCGCGCAATTTTCCACAAATACTGATGTGTTAGGCGATGCCTACGAATATCTGATCGGCCAGTTCGCCGCCGGATCTGGCAAAAAGGCAGGGGAGTTCTACACTCCGCAAAGCGTATCAACCATTCTCTCTCGCATCGTCACCTTAGACAGCCAAGACCCGTCCAGCGGAAAGAAGAAAAAGTTGAACCGCGTTCTGGACTTTGCCTGTGGTTCGGGCTCCCTTTTGCTAAACGTGCGCCAGCAAATGGGACCACATGGCATAGGAATGATTTTTGGCCAGGAAAAAAATATCACGACGTATAACCTAGCGCGCATGAACATGCTGTTGCATGGTCTGAAGGATACAGAGTTTGAGATACACCACGGCGACACTTTGGAAAATGACTGGGACATTCTCAACGAAATGAACCCGGCCAAAAAACTGCAATGCGATGCCGTTGTCGCAAACCCTCCATTCAGTTATCGCTGGCAACCAACTGAAGCGTTAGCGGAAGATTTTCGTTTTAAGGGTCATGGATTAGCTCCGAAATCAGCTGCTGACTTTGCGTTTCTCCTGCATGGCTTCCACTTTCTCAGTGATGACGGCACTATGGCAATCATTCTTCCACATGGTGTTTTGTTTCGCGGCGGCAATGAGCAACGTATCCGCACTAAACTGCTCAAAGATGGGCATATTGATACAGTCATCGGTTTACCTCCCAATCTGTTCTTCTCCACGGGCATTCCTGTCTGCATACTTGTTTTGAAAAAATGCAAAAAACCGGATGATGTGCTCTTCGTGAACGCGAGTGAACACTTTGAAAAAGGGAAGCGTCAGAACTCACTTCGTACCGAAGACATAGACAAAATTGTCAACGCCTATCGGTACAGGACAGAAGAAGATCGTTATGCGCGGCGGGTCTCAATGGAAGAAATTGGGAAAAACGAATATAACCTGAATATTTCGCGCTATGTGAGCACCTCGGAGCCTGAGCCTGACATTGACCTGCAAGCGGTAAACGAAAAGCTAGCGAGCATAGATCGACGGGCCAGTGAAGCTAGAGAGAGACATAATCAATTTTTAGAAGAACTGGGATTACCCTTGATATGAGCTGGCGGTTTTAAGTGCTAAACAACCCCTGAGTCGCAGCTGTTCAGTGGGATCCAGGGGGCGCTAGCTTGCAGTGTTGAAAGGAGGCAACTCTGCAAGCCAGCCCAGTCATTTCCGACGCGCTTTCTAGGTCGTTTGAGAGAGTAATCTCGCACTTACAGCGTGCGCCGATCACCATTTCGGCCAAAAAGCTGGCCCGCTTTCTGTTTTCGACATCCGACAATAGCAACAAAGGTTGACATTTCAGAGGAATACAGTGCTTTCCTCTAAATTGTAAAATTCCACCGCAAACCTTTTTCTACACCGGAAATCCTCTTTGACATTCGTTGGTGAATACAGCATTTAACATAATATACATTATGCGCAGTACAGCATTGGCGCCCTGGGATCAGGGAACCGCATTCGAGCATCTTACAGTTGCACCTGCGCGGCACATCTAGCTGCACCCCATCGCCCGGGATGGCCGTTAACCGATCCAGGAGTGCCTGATCCATTGAATCGAAAACAGAGCCGAAGAATCCACGCTATCTGGGAACCGTGTGAGCCTGGTCCGGAGTTTTGAGTGATCGTGCTCCAACAGGAATCTTGCACAGGAACAATCTCAGACCTGACCCAGAACTTCATCCCCGATTTACATCGTTCAAGCGAGCGCCGACATATCGCAGATCCATTGCCAACGGAAGTTGGCCGTTCTGCTTCACGCTCGCCGGTGTCCATGGTTTATTGTTTGTGCCAACACCCACTCTGAAAATCCTCAGTCGCTTCCGGTGGTATATCGGTATTGCGCGATCGAGACGTATGAAGGGTCGCGGGTGTGGATTCGTGGCGCAAACTGGCTGTCATATGTTCAGAGAGTCCTGTGCCGGAATAGCACGCACTTGAATTGCCATCAGCAGCGCTCAGGATTATGCATCCAGGGTCACAATTAGGGTCAGGATGAATTACGGGCAGGCACAATTAGGGTAACATACTGATTTAAAGACGATATAAACAATGTCCAATATTTGGGAGTATTGGACATTTCGTGGCAATTAGCACTATTGCATTACCCTGAACTGACAGACCACAAAGACAGAACCCCTCCATGAACTCAAAAGCCAGATTTTCCGGTTTTCCGCTGTTCGATACAGCCGAACTCATTCACGAACAGGCAGAACTGGCGCTGTATCCGGATTTGCGGGCTGCGTTGGCCGCCCTGCCGCTGGATCAGGATTCTGTTCAGCAAGACTACCTTGTTACCCAACGGTTCCTGGTGAAATATAGCGACGTATCAGGCACCTATAATCGATTTCGAAGCGAAGTTCAGAGGTTTCTGAACTACCTCTGGCTGATCGCGAGACGTCAGCTTTCCCAGGTTGATACCGATACGGTGAGCAGTTATTTCACCTTTCTCAAGACCCCGCCGGCCGCCTGGGTCTCCCCGGGAATCTATCCTGCATTTGTCGATCAGGATGACCTCCGACGTTCAAACCCGGCCTGGCGGCCGATGGCGCAGCGCTCAAAAAACGCTCAAGGCCCCTACTCTGTGTCGCAGGCCAGTCTGAATGCCAGCCGGACCGCCCTGCAGACGTTCTTCAAGTATCTGGTAAACCGGGACTACTTGCAGCGAAATCCCTTGCTTGATGTTCGCAAACGGGATCGCAATGCCAAGCCAAGCCTTAATCAGGACCGTGATGCGGAGGTGCGCCGGCTCACGGACTGGCAATGGTCGTACCTGTTGGAAACCCTGACGGAACTGGCAAGTGAGAATGCGAAATTCGAACGGCATCTTTTCGTCATAGTGACGATGAAAAGCCTCTTCCTGAGGGTCAGTGAGTTGGCCCCACGACCGGTGGACCGGAGCCAGATGCGGACCCCGACCTTTGGTGATTTCCGGCGCACGGTCGTGGATGGCGAGCCCTATTGGGTCTATTCGGTTTTCGGTAAGGGCGACAAAACCCGCCAGGTCACATTACCCGACGCCTATCTGGGCTACTTGAAACGGTGGCGTGTCCACCTCGGACTGCCATCCCCCCTGCCCGTTCCCGGCGAATCAACTCCCATTCTGCCGTCCAATAAGGGGGATGCCATCGGCAAACGACAGGTTCAGCGGATCTATGAGCAGGCCATGGTGGCCGCGGCAGACCGAATGGAGCGGGAGGGATTTACCGATGAAGCCAAACAGATGCTGGCGATCCGGTCAGAGACTCACTATCTCCGGCATACCGGGGCCAGCCAGGCGATTGAAGCCGGCGCCGATATCCGTCACATCAGCGAAGAACTCGGGCATGCCAATGCGACGTTTACCGAATCAGTTTACGTGAACTCTGAACAGGCACGCAGGCGGACTGAGGGACGGAAGCGGATGGTTTGAACGATCCTGGAGACGCGCGAGCGAGAAGCGGATAACTCTTGTGTCACATCCGGAGGTTTCATCGTGCCCACTTCACGGCGACTGTTAATCAGCGCCGTAACTGCTGGACTGCCGGCCCGGCAGGTTGGCAAGCACGACGCCAGTCAAAAGCAGCACCACCCCACCCCACACGGCCCATCCGTAGGATTCACCATAGAACACAATCCCAAACAACATACCTGCAGGTGTGATGACGAATCCCAACTGGCTCAGGAATGTCGGCGATGTTTGTCGCTGTAAGTGGAAGAAACCCCGGTACCCTATTGCCGTCAGTATCGACTGGAGCACCAGTATTGCCCAAAGCCGAGTGCCCTCCACTACTAGTGTCTGTACGTCGCCGGCCATCAAAACAACCATGAAAATCAGCGCCGCGCCACCCAAAAGCATGCCAACGGCCAGTTGCTCGGGTGAGGCACCTGTTGGCCAGTGAGCGGTGCGATAGATATTGCCAATAGCCAGAGACAGCGGGACGAGCAACCCCAGCAGCAGCCACGGGAGCGTATCCGGGCTGATGCCGGCTGGGTTAGGTGACAGAATCCAGACGCACCCGGCCACTCCAAAGCTGAGACCTATCGCCTTTCTCTTTCTCAGGGGTTCCATGCCCAAGGTGACGGCAATGGCGTAAGTGGCTAATGAAGGCAGCGCGTAAAGCGTGGCCGTCAGGCCTGCTCCAATATTGGCAACCACAGCAAACGCCACGGCGTTCGGGACCGCAATTGCCGTGAGCCCGCTGATCCCGAAGTAGCGGACAAATTTACCCTGCACACCTAGTGACGAACGTCGCCGAAGCCACGCAGCCAGGATGACGGCACCACCCAGCGCCTGCCAGAACGCATAGGCCAATGGGGTTACACCATCTTCCAGGGCGGCCCTTGCTAAGGGCAGCATCAAAGCAATCAATACGCCGACGCCGAGTAACAGGAATACGGACTTGATACCCGGCTGATAGGTGGGAGTTACGGATGGGGTACTCATAACGGGTTCTCCAGCTGACGTTGCCTACATCTTCCGCAATCCATCGCCATGGATCAGCACACGTTTCGTAAAAACTCCATTCCCGAATCGGTGGTCGATACCGACGGCTCCATCATTCAGTCTTCCAGGCTGACAGCCCATACATACACCCAAAATTTACGAGGTAGCCTACTATGGATTTTCTGGCAGCACTGGAATGGCGTTACGCCGCCAAACGCATGAACGGGGCATCGATTCCGGAGTCGATTCTTTCCCGAATTCTTGCGGCTACACGGCTGGCGCCTTCTTCCTACGGACTACAGCCGTACACCATCAAACTCATAAGCGACCGTTCAGAACTTGCCCGAATCCACGAACTGGCCGCACCACAGCCCCAGGTCAAGGAGTGCTCTCACCTCCTGGTTTTTGCGACCATGACTGATATCGATGATGCCGCGGTAGATCAATACATCCAACTTACGGCCCGCGAGCGGGACCTTGACGTTACCGATCTGGACGGCTTCTCCGAAGCCATCAAGGGAACCATCAACGGTTTCGCAACCGCAGAACGGAAACATGCCTGGGCGGCCAAGCAAGCCTATATCGCCCTTGGGTTTACCCTTGCCGCCGCGGCCGTTGAGCGGGTCGATGCGTCGCCGATGGAGGGTTTCGATCCGGCCGCTCTGGATTACGCGCTGGGATTGGAGAAAGAGAATCTGAAGAGCGCGGTTATAGTTGCATTGGGCTACCGTGACCGTGCGCGAGACCCGTTGTCGCAGATGGTAAAGGTTCGTAAACCCCACTCACAACTGATTCAGCCGCTGTAAGGTGTGGCCGGCATATCACTGCCCTGTATAATTCGATCTTCGACTGGTGGTGTGCGGTGAGGAACAGACATGGACCGTCTCAAGGGTGTTGAGTATTTCCGCAGAGTCTATGAACTGGGCTCGTTTACGGCTGCGGCCAACGAGCTCCAGTGTTCGAATGCAGTCATATCGAAATACATTCGATACATGGAATCCTGGACCGGCTCCAAACTCATCAACCGCAATACGCGGACGATCAGCTTTACCGATGAAGGTGAGCGATTCTATCGCTACTGTGTTTCAGTCACCGGGCAGACACGGGAGTTACTTGATGCTGTCGCAGACGCCGACAACCTCACAGGAACACTGGTCGTCGCCAGCCCCGTATCCTTGTCCATCGCAGTTCTCAGCCCGTTATTCATTCGCTTCCAGAAAGAAAATCCGTCGTTGTCTATCCGGCTGCAGATGAGTGATCAGCTTACAGATCTTGTAGGCAGCGGGGTTGATGTGGCGATCAGGGGCGTGGAAGCACCGGAGGACTCGTCGCTGATAGCCGCCAGGCTGGGTGCTCTGGACCGCATACTGGTGGCATCGCCCGGCTACCTGGAAAACGCGACGGTGCCCACAAGTATTGCCCATCTGCGATCACACAAATGTCTGGTTTACAGTCTGAGTTCAGATGCCAACCAGTGGGAGTTCATGTCGCCAACCGGCTCAGGAAAGCCGATTGCCGTTGAGGTTGAAGGTCCTCTGGTTGCGGATAACTCGATGATGCTCATTGAGGCGGCTAAGGCAGGCCTGGGTATAGCGATGGTGCCGCGGGCATACGTCAACGCTGACCTCAAAAATGGCTCACTTCAACAACTGAAACTGGATGCTGATCCGGTGCCTCGCTCAATTTATGCGATGTACTCCGATCGGCGTTACTTGCCGCGACGAGCCAGGGAATTCATCGACTTTATCCGAAAATCCCTATAGCGCAGGCGCGAATCTGATCACGTAAAGCAAGCAGTCAGATCGGATCTTTGCCAAGGACTGGCGGTGCCTCAAACCTGCCCATGAAGGGTGTAGCGAATGTGATCGGCCATGGTTTGGGAGAAAGCTCTTATCCGGCTGACGCGACGCAGATCCGGATGAATCAGGAGCCAAAGCGGTGTTGCCAGCTCCGGCAATGGGTTAGACAGCCTTCTGAGACGCACGTCCATATCACCCACGTAGCACGGCAGCACTGCAAGCTCCGATCCATTCCGTACTGCCATTTGCATGCCGAGCATTGAATCGACGCGGTAGTGACAGTGATCATCAAGACCTCGTTCAGTCATCCAGGTTTCAAGTGCGATGTCTCCCATATGTTTGTCTGGCCCGATCCAACCGTAGTCCGAAAGTGCATTCAATGGCGTGGGGACATCTTGCCAGTGAGATTTTTGCCCGTAGATGGCTTGGTCGATGGTTCCAACGCGTCTGCCAATCAAAGTTTCCGGCGGGTTCCGCGTGGGGCGGATAGCAACGTCCGCTTCGCGTTTGCTCAGGCTGTGCACCTGGTTGGAGATGACAATTTCCAGTTCAATGTCCGGGTAATGCATTCGGAACTCAGCAAATGCAGGCGCCAGGAGTCTGGCATACAAGGTATCGGTGGTGGTTACACGGATGTTGCCAGAGAGCCTCAGATCCTGTCCCGCCAGACGGCGTTCGGCGCCCTTGATATCTGCCTCCACCCGCTGTGCGACGACCACAAGATCCTCTCCGGCGGGAGTGGGTATGTAACCGGTACGTGACCGTTCAAACAACGCAACCCCCAGCCGGCGCTCTATGTTCGCAAGCCGTCGAAACACCGTGGCGTGGCTGATCTTCAGCCGCCGTCCCGCTCCAGACAATGTGCCGGTTTGAGAAATGGCCCAGACGATCTGAAGGTCGTCCCAGCGAATCAACTGTTCATTCATGCAAATACGACTCTTAAAAATGGGGAATTCCTGTTTATCAAAGAACAGCTTAGGCTGTTGTTAAACGGATGCAACAGGAGTGGTAGGTTATGAATGTATTGATCGTATTGGCTCACCCGGAGCGGTCGTCATTCAACGGTGGACTGGCAGATGTAGCAAAGTCGCGCCTCCAGAAGGCAGGCCATGTCGTCAAGCTCGCTGACCTTTATGGGGAGGGATTCGACCCGGTTGAACGTGCGGACCACTATGCACAACGGGTGGATGACGACTACTTCGCGATTTTGACCGAGCAGCGAGCACACTTTGATCGCGGACTATTACCCTCCGATATTCAACGTGAAATTGCCCGCCTGGAATGGGCCGACCTGTTGATCCTCCAGTTCCCGCTCTGGTGGCATGCACAGCCTGCGATCCTCAAGGGTTGGTTTGACAGAGTGTTTGTCTATGGAGGGCTATATTCCGGTAGTCGTCGTTACAACCGCGGTCATTTTCACGACAGAAAAGCAATATGCTCCGTGACCACAGGCTCGCCGGAGAAGGCGTTCATGCCTTTTGGTCGGGCCGGCAATATGGTGGAGTGGTTGTGGCCAATACACTCCTCCCTCTTTTACGTCGGTTACGATGTCTTGGCACCTCAGGTCACCTATGGCGTGCAAGGAGGAGGAATCCAGTATCAGGAAGAAGATACATTCAGGACACAGCTCGAACAGAAGAAGTCAGCATGGGCCGACCGTTTGCCCGGGCTTATTTACGAGTCCCCTATCCCATTCACTGGCTGGGAAGACTGGGATGAAGACGGCGTGCTGAAGGGGGCTCATCCGATCAGGTGGCGGCCCTGAATAACATGAGGGCGTTGATCGCTGATCTATTATTTACGTCGCAATGGCGACTCTGCCGCGTTCGGACCAGGGGTACTCCTTGACCGGCAGGTGAATCAGCGCGGATAGGGCCCCTACTCCCACGCCAACCCACCAGACCAGAGTGTAATTGTGGTAGAGGTCGTAGAGTGCACCTCCCAGCCACACGCCGAGGAACCCGCCCAACTGGTGGGAGAAGAACACCAGTCCGTACAGTGTGCCCATGTATTTAAGACCATAGATGTGGGCGACCAGGCCGGAGGTAAGCGGTACCGTGGCAAGCCAGAGCGAGCCCATTGCCACAGAAAACAGCACAACCGTCTCGGGAGTTATGGGTGTCATGATGAACGCCGCCGACACCAGGGTTCGCAACAGGTAGACACTGGCCAGCAGGTATTTACGGGAGTACTTGTTACCCAGCCAGCCGGCAAGCAGAGTTCCGCCAATATTGAATAAACCGATGAGTGCGATGGAAATGGCACCTAGTCCCGACGCCGATGTCACTCCCAGCACATAAAGCAGGCTGTCAGGGGTAATGGGGCCGCACATTTCTGTGATAAACGCCGGAAAGTGGGCGGTTATAAACGCCAGTTGGTACCCGCAGGAGAAAAAACCGATAAATATGAACAGAAAAGACGGATCCCTGACCGCGCGTTTGATCACTACCCCCATGGGTTCGTCACTACCGGTCGGCTTGTCTTGCTTTGGTACCCGCATAAGCGCCAGTGCGGCCATGGACAGCAGGATGAATCCGGCGAAGGCCATGAAAACAGATTGCCAGGGCATCTCGCCTAGCAGCAAATTCGCCACGGGCGGGCCGACGATCTGCCCTGCCGAACCCGCCGCCGTGGCAATCCCCAGCGCCATGGACCGATGCTTGTCAGAGGTCGCCCTGCCAACCACGGCCAGAATGACGCCGAACCCGGTGCCGGCAATCCCGAAACCGACCAGGATTTCCAGCATCTGGTGTTGCCCCGGGGTAATTGCATAGGCAGATAACAACAGACCCGTCACATAAAAGGCGCCGCCGGCCAGAATGGCTTTCCGGTCCCCGTAACGTTCTGCGAAGGCGCCAAAGATGGGCTGTCCGATGCCCCAGGCCAGATTCTGGATAGCAATCGCCAGGGAAAAGGATTCCCTCGGCCAGGCGAACTCAAGCGCAATCGGCAACTGGAACAGCCCGAAAGATGCGCGAACGGCAAAACTGACGAGGATGATGATGCAGCCTGCAATCAGAACGGGGCTGATCAACTGATCGTGGGTACCGCTGGATAATCTGCTCACAACCTTGTTCTCGCTCTCGTCAGTGGCGCGAATATAATAGTCGTTGCCTACCGATTAGCAACTGGCAATATTAAAGGTTGTGTCGATTATGCCGGCTCTGGTGAGTGCTCGCCCCGCAACTGATTCACGTCCGCCCGGGGCGGTGCGCCGAACAGGCGGCTGTATTCGCGACTGAAATGAGAGGGGCTTTCATACCCTACCCGATAGCTGGCAGTAGCCGCCTCCAGCCCCTCGGTGAGCATCAGCCGCCGGGCCTCGTGCAGGCGGAGTTTCTTCTGGAACTGCAGCGGAGACATCCGCGTTGCCTGTTTGAAGCTGTGGTACAGGGTGGACTCGCTCATGTTGGCTGCTTCCGCCAGTTCGCGGATTCGCAGGGGTTCCGCGTAATGATCTTTCAAGGCAGAAATCACCGTGGATATCCGGTGCGACTGGGAATCGGCAGAGGCAAACTTGCGCATGCGCGATCCCATCTCGCCGATCAATGTCCGATAGATGATTTCCCGGCGCGCCAGCGGCGCCAGGATGGGGATGTCGTCGGGGGAGTCCAGCAGGCTGAGCAGTCGGTATAGTGCTCCCTGCATCCGTTCGTCCATGGATGAGGTACACAAGCCACACTCCACTTGCGGACACGGGCCGTGGGGACCCAGCGGAGGTGCCTTGTCTCCCAGTTCCAGCACCAGATCTGCCACTTCCTGAGGATCTACTTTGAGCGAGGCCCCCAGATAGGGGTGCTCTGCAGATGCGTCGATGACCCGTGCCAGCACCGGCAAGTGGACCGAGCTCGCCAGATAGGTAAGCGGCTTATAGGTGATCTCGCTGTCGCCCAGCTGAATGGTTTTGGTGCCCTGAATCACGAAACTGAGGGAGGGTTCGTACACACTCGAGCCACAGCTGGAAGGCTGGTCACAACGGATCAGGTTTACGCCATCGATCGCAGAACGCTGAATGCCCTGTTGGGTTGCCCATTTACCGATTACGCGGGCAAGCTGTTGTTGCAGGTTGAGAGTCAGAGTTCCGGAAATCCCGGGAATGGTAGCGGTCATCGGTGCTTCTCCCTTTGGCGGCAGGCAGTATAATCCTTCGCAACCTGAATCGTATGAGTATTCAGCCATTTTCTGCAGGATCAGGCAATGACCACGCAGAAACCGGCAACCGGGTTAGTCCGGTCCCGGCCTTCGGCAGAATCAGGCAAGCTTTCCGCAGTAATCCGCTACCGTTGCACTCGCCCCACTCCTTATTTTGATGGCCTGTTGGGAAAACGTAACCGATCCGGCGAAGCCGCGCTGTCTCACCTATAGCCAACACCTCGATTCCTTTGTTTGACCTGCCCCTGATCAGAGGCGGCCAGCACGGTGTCGATTTCGTTTTCACCCAACCGACTTGATAAGTGATCCATCCGATTACTTGGCAACCGGGAATGCTCACAAGGCGGCCCGACAGTGGAGCGAGAAACCATGGAAAGTCTGACGGCAAAAAATGTAAACGGAGCCGACCCGGTCAGGGCTCGGACGGTGTTTTCTACGATGTTGTCCAAGGTGTTACCCGGGGAGTTACCCGGGGCGTTACTTACGGTTTTACTGACAGGCGTGGTGGCTGGGCTGGTGACCGGCTGCAAAGCGCAGAGTGATGAGGCTGTAGTCATGCCGCCACCCCCTGAGGTAGAAGTGGCCGAAGTGTTAGCGGAGCCAGTCACGCTCTGGGAGTCCTTTACGGGGCGGGTGGCTGCACCGGACACCGTGGATTTGCGACCAAGGGTCAGTGGGTATATTGACGAAGTGGCCTTTGAGGAGGGCGAGCTGGTGCAAGCAGGTGAGCTGTTGTTCCAGATAGATCCTCGCCCCTACCAGGCCCGTGAACAGGCTGCCCGCGCGGAACTCGCTCTGGCCAGCAGCCAGCTGGAACTGGCGCGGAGTGAAGCCGGTCGGGGCAAGACATTGCTCGAAAGCCGCGCCATCTCCCGTGAGGAATACGACCAGCGCAATGCCGCCTTCATGAGCGCCCGCGCCCGGGTGCAGGCTGCCGAGGCGGCTCTGGATACAGCCAGACTCGACCTGCAGTACACCCGGGTAACCGCGCCGGTCAGCGGCCGGGCCGGTCGCGCACTGGTGACCCGAGGTAACCTTGCCAATGCGGACCAGAGCCTGCTGACTACTCTGGTCTCGGTGGACCCGCTACATGTCTACTTCGAGGCCGATGAAAAGTCGGCGTTCAACAGTCAGCAGCTGCTCGCCAGCGGCCAGCCGCAGAGTGTGCGCATATCGTTGGCGGATGAGGACAGTGGCCGGTATCAGGGCGAACTGGACTTCGTCGACAACCACCTGAACCCCGAAACCGGCACCTTGCAGTACCGTGCGGTGCTCGCCAACCCGGAAGGCCGGATCAGGCCCGGCCAGTTTGCCCGTGTTGAAATGCCCGTGGCCGAGCTGGACGAGGCGTTATTGGTCAAACGCCAGGCCGTGTTGACCGATCAGGACCGCCGTTATGTCTATGTAGTAGATGCCAATAATCAGGTCACGCCACGACCGGTAAAAACAGGACACCAGGTGGACGACCTGCTGGTGATCCGTGAAGGCCTGGAGAGTGGTGACCTGGTGATCGTCAACGGCGTGCAGAAGGTGTTCGGCGCCGGCATGAAAGTGGATCCGCAACTGGTCAACATGCGGAATCCGGCCCTGGTTAACGAGGTGGCGGCAGTAGCCCGGGAGTTATCACGATGAATGCCTCCCGCTTTTTTGTGGATCGGCCGATCTTCGCGGCGGTGCTGTCCATCATTATTCTCGCCATAGGGCTGATATCCATTCCTAACCTGCCCGTCAGCGAGTATCCCGAGGTGGTGCCGCCGTCAGTGGTGGTTCGCACGGTCTACCCGGGAGCCAACCCCAAGGAAATCGCTGAAACCGTCGCTACGCCGCTGGAAGAAGCCATCAGCGGTGTCGAGGACATGATGTACTTCAAGTCTGTGGCGGGCTCCGACGGCGTACTGCAGCTTACTGTCACCTTCCGGCCGGGTACTGACGCGGAGGATGCCACCGTGCGGGTTCAGAACCGTGTCAGCCAGGCCCTCGCGCGGTTGCCGGAGGAAGTGCGGCGCCAGGGCGTAACCACGCAGAAACAGTCCCCCACCTTCCTGATGGTGGTTCACCTGACCTCCCCGGACGGCACTTACGACACCCTGTACCTGCGCAACTACGCGCGGCTGCATGTCCGCGACCGGCTGGCGCGCATTCCGGGGGTCGGAGATGCCCAGATTTTCGGTGGTGGGGATTACGCCATGCGCGCCTGGCTGGATCCTGAGCGGATTGCCGCCCGCGGACTAACGGCCAGCGACGTGGTTCGCGCCATGCGGGAGCAGAACGTACAGGTATCCGCCGGCCAGATCGGCGCCGAGCCAGTGCCGGACAGTGATTTTCTTACCCTGATCAATGCCCGCGGCAGACTGGAAACCGTCGAGGAATTCGGTGACATCGTGCTAAAGCGCGGCAGTAACGGCGAGATTCTGCGGCTCGGCGACGTGGCACGGCTGGAAATGGGTGCCGGCGATTACACCCTGCGCTCCCAGCTCGATGGCAAGGACGCCGTGGCTATTGGCATTTTTCAGGCCCCGGGCGCCAACGCCCTCAGTATCCGCGATGAAGTCATCGCAGCCATGGACGAAATCGCTACCCTGTTTCCCAAAGATGTAAAGTACGAAGCGGTCTACGACACGACCGTTTTCGTCAGCGACTCCATCAAGGCGGTGATTGCGACCCTGCTGGAGGCAGTGCTGCTGGTGGTGCTGGTGGTCACCCTGTTCCTGCAGACCTGGCGGGCATCTATTATTCCGTTGCTGGCGGTACCGGTATCGGTGATCGGAACTTTCGGTGCGCTCTATCTGCTGGGCTACTCCATCAACACCCTGACCCTGTTCGGAATGGTGCTGGCCATCGGAATTGTGGTGGATGATGCCATCGTGGTGGTGGAGAATGTTGAGCGCAACATCGAGGACGGTCTTACTCCGCTGGCAGCGGCTCACCAGGCCATGAGAGAGGTGTCCGGCCCGATCATTGCCATCGGCCTGGTGTTGTGCGCAGTGTTTGTGCCGATGGCCTTTCTGTCCGGGGTGACCGGGCAGTTCTATCGGCAGTTCGCCGTAACCATTGCCATTTCCACGGTGATCTCAACCATTAACTCGCTGACCCTGTCACCGGCGCTGGCTGCCATGCTGCTCAGGCCCCACGATGCCCCCAGGGATCGGCTGACCCGAATCATCGACCGCCTGTTCGGCTGGGTGTTCCGGCCGTTCAACCGCTTCTTCAATGCCAGTGCAGAGCAGTACCAGCGCGGTGTATCCCGCTCCCTGCGCCGGCGTGGTGCGGTGTTTGTGATCTACGCCTTGCTACTTACCGGAACCGGTCTGGTGTTCAAGCTGGTACCTCCGGGCTTTATTCCGATCCAGGATAAACTTTACCTGATTGCCGGGGTCAAGTTGCCGGAGGGTGCCTCCCTCGAGCGCACCGACCAGCTGCTGCAGCAGGTGACGGATATCGCCATGCAGACCGAAGGCGTGGCCAATGCGGTGGCCTTTCCAGGGTTGAATGCCCTGCAGTTCACCAACACTTCCAACACCGGTGTGGTGTTCTTCCCCCTCAAGCCATTTGACGAGCGCAGCCTCAGTGCCGGCGAAATCAATGCCCGGATCAACCAGGAAATCAGTAGCCTGAAGGAAGGCTTTGCCTTTTCTTTCATGCCACCGCCAATCCTGGGGCTGGGCAACGGCTCCGGTTACCAGTTGTTTATCGAGGACCGTGGCAACCTGGGTTACGGTGCCCTGCAGAATGCGGTGAACCAGCTGCAGGGAATGGTAGCCCAGGTGCCGGGCATGGGGTTTCCCATCACCAGCTACCAGTCCAACGTGCCGCAGCTGGACGCGGAAGTCGACCGGCTCAGGGCCAAGTCCCAGGGGGTGCCGCTGACGGAGTTGTTCGCTACCTTGCAGACCTACCTCGGGTCTACCTATGTCAACGATTTCAATCGGTTTGGCCGCACCTGGCAGGTGATTGCCCAGGCCGATGCCCCCTACCGAGACAGTGTAGCGGACATAGCCCGCCTGCGTACCCGCAACGATCAGGGCGCCATGGTGCCTATTGGCTCGATGGTGGATATCCGTCAGAGCTTCGGACCGGATCCGGTGTTGCGGTACAACGGCTACCCAGCCGCCGACCTGGCCGGGGAAGCGGACCCGCGGTTGCTGTCCTCGACTCAGGCCATGGACACCCTGGCGGAACTGGCTAACCGGACACTGCCCGCGGGTATGGCATTTGAGTGGACTGACCTGAGCTACCAGCAGGACACCCAGGGTAACGCGGCACTGGTGGTCTTTCCGCTCTCCATCCTGCTGGTGTTCCTGGTGTTGGCCGCTCTTTATGAGAGCTGGACGCTGCCCCTGGCGGTGATTCTGATTGTGCCCATGTGCATGCTTTCAGCACTGATTGGCGTTTGGTTCGGCGGCGGAGACAACAACATCTTCGTCCAGGTCGGGCTGGTGGTTCTGATTGGTCTTGCCTGCAAGAATGCCATCCTGATCGTGGAGTTCGCCCGTGAACTGGAACTGCAGGGCCGGGGTGTTACGGAGGCTGCACTGGAGGCCTGCCGGCTGCGGTTACGGCCGATAATCATGACCTCCATCACCTTTACCGCGGCCGTTGTGCCATTGGTACTGGCCACCGGCGCCGGCGCAGAGGTACGCCAGGCCCTGGGTACCGCGGTGTTCGCGGGCATGATAGGGGTTACCCTGTTTGGTCTGTTCCTCACACCGGTGTTTTACGTAGCCCTGCGCAAGCTCTCTGGCAGCCATCGCCTGAAGAGCCACCACACATCGACGCTGACCGACACGTTAAGTTTGCATTAAGGCTACACGGGTATCTTGCAGGCTGACCCGATCAGCCTGAGGATACCCATGTCGCTCACTTTCCGCTCCCGCAATGAGGGATTCGCCTTCCGGCTATACACGTCGTTGCGCTGGTCGGGCGCATATGCACCGTTGCTGGCGTTGTTCCTGATGGTTCTGCTGGTCAGCGGTGTTTCCCGAACGTTGCTGGTGGCCTGGCAACTGGAACGCGTAGCGGCTACGGAGGTCTGGCCGACGATTTTTCTCCATGGCCTGCGGGTGGATGCCATTCTGGCCGGGCTGGTGGTGGCAGTACCCTTGCTCCTGGCGCCGTTGCTGGCCCACCGGTACAGTTGGCTGTTCTGGAAGCGGTTCACCGTGGTCTGGGCTGTTGCCATGGTCTTTATGGTGCTGTTTATCGAACTGGCGACACCAACCTTCATTGCGCAATATGACGTGCGGCCGAACCGCTTGTTCATCGAGTACCTCAAATACCCCCGGGAGGTGCTGGCAACCCTGTGGAACGGCTTCCGGATCCCGACATTGCTCGGCAGTTTACTGGCGATCATCCTGGCCTGGCTGGCATCCCGGTTACTCCACCCCTGGCAGGAGGAAACCCGCGTCCCCCGCTATCGCAACACTCTCGTTGTCTGGCCCGTGGTTGTGCTTGCCGTTTTCATGGCGATACGCTCAACGACAGACCATCGGCCGGCAAACCCAGCGATGTTTGCCTTGACCTCTGATGCCCTGGTCAACTCGCTCATCCTGAACTCCCCGTGGTCCGTCGCATTTGCGATCTATAACCTCAAGCACGAAGCGGACGCCGACGAAGGCTACGGCACCATGGCGGCGGCTGATGTGCTGGACGAGGTTCGCAGCTCGCCCTGGCTGGCCTCGGCAAACTTTACCTCGGAGCAGTATCCGACACTGCATTACCAGAGTCCGTCCGTTGCCAGAGCCAAGCCACTGAACCTCGTCATTATCCTGGAGGAAAGCCTGGGCGCGACCTTTGTCGAGTCGCTGGGTGGCCGCCCGATGACGCCGAACCTGGAGGCGCTTCGGGAGCAGGGCTGGTGGTTCGAGAATCTGTATGCCACCGGGACCCGCTCGGTGCGCGGCATTGAAGCGGTGGTCGCCGGCTACCTGCCCTCGCCCGCCCGCAGCGTGGTGAAGCTGTCATTGTCCCAGACCGGGTTCTTCACTCTCGGTCGGTTGCTGAGTGATCAGGGCTACGATACCGGTTTCATTTATGGCGGCGAGGCCCACTTCGATAACATGCGGAGCTTTTTCAGTGGCAACGGTTTTGGCCATATCGTTGACCAGTATGATTTCCAGGACCCGATCTTCGCCGGCAGCTGGGGCGTCAGTGACGAAGACCTGTTCGAGCGGACTCATCAAGAGCTGACCCGGCTGGATGCAGACGGCCAGCCGTTCTTCCGCCTGGTATTCTCTTCTTCGAATCACAGTCCCTACGAATTTCCTGATGGCCGGGTAACCCTGGTCGATGACGAGAAAAACACGGTCAATAACGCGGTCCGATACGCGGATCATGCCCTCGGGAAATTCATCCGGGAGGCCCGGAGCAGCGATTACTGGGACAACACGCTGTTCCTGATCGTGGCGGACCACGATTCGCGGGTTTATGGCGATGACCTGGTACCGGTCAAGAACTTCCGCATTCCCGGGTTGATCATGGGTGCAGATTTAGAACCCCGGCGGGTGCAGACACTGGCCAGCCAGGTCGACCTCGGGCCCACCCTGTTGTCGTTGATGGGCATTGCCGGGGAACACCCGATGATTGGCCGGGATCTGACCCGGGACGCCGAGGGTCCGGGGCGGGCCATGATGCAGTTCAACGACTACTACGCCTGGATGGACGAGGATTTCAAGGTCACCGTGTTGCGACCGAACCAGCAACCACTTTACGGGGCCTATGATCCCGCACTTGGCCGGACGACCTACGACGATGCGCCAGCACCGCAAGCCAGCGCCCGCAAAGCGCTCGCCCACGCCCTGCTGCCGCTGTGGCTTTACCGGGAGCAGCGCTATGGTCTGCCGGCGCAGAAGACACTCTCTCTCGCACCGTCGCTGGCACCGTCTTTGACAAATCGCTAATAACCCTCGGGCGCTCCAGAGTATACGATGGGGAGATCTGTTACTTTGCTATTTATACTCCGAGACGCCTGGGGACAATAAAGAATGACCTACGCACGAATCGCCGGCACCGGTTCCTATCTGCCGGAAAACGTCGTCACCAACAAAGACCTTGAACAACAGGTCGAAACCACGGACCAGTGGATTCGTGAGCGTACCGGGATAGAACAGCGTCATATTGCTGCCGACGGCGAGACCACCGTTGACCTGGCTGAAAAGGCGTGCCGGCTCGCCATCGAGGCCGCGGGTATTGAGGCCGGTGACATTGACCTGATCGTTTTTGCCACCTCGACGCCCGACAAGATCTTCCCGAGTTCCGCCTGTATCCTGCAGGCCCGCCTGGGCATCCACGGCTGCCCGGCCTTTGACATCCAGGCGGTATGCAGTGGTTTTGTCTACGCACTTTCAGTGGCGGACAAGTTCATCAAGACCGGCAGCAGCAAGAAGGCCCTGGTTGTCGGCGCAGAAGTATTTTCCCGCATCATCAACTGGAAAGACCGAGGCACCTGCGTGCTGTTCGGCGACGGCGCCGGCGCGGTGGTCCTCGAAACCAGCGAAGAGACCGGCATCCTGTCAACCCACATTCATGCGGACGGCCAGTACGAAGAACTGCTGCACGTGCCCTGCGGTATTTCAAATGGTCTGGAACGGGTGATGGCTGGCGAAGCCTTTGTCGAAATGAAAGGCAACGAAGTCTTCAAGGTGGCGGTGAATACCCTCGGCAAGATTGTCGATGAGACCCTCGAAGCCAACCAGATGGAAAAGTCCGACATTGACTGGCTGGTACCGCACCAGGCCAACCTGAGGATCATTTCGGCGACTGCCAAAAAGCTCAATATGCCGATGGACCAGGTGGTAGTGACAGTCAACAAGCATGGCAACACTTCCGCAGCCTCGATTCCCCTGGCCCTCGACGCCGCGGTCCGTGACGGACGGATCAAGCGTGGTGAAGTGGTGTTGCTGGAAGCCTTCGGCGGTGGTTTCACCTGGGGCTCTGCATTGCTCAGGTACTGATCCGGTACGGGGCTGTTAGCACCATGGTTCCGGGCTGATCATCGACAAATAGCCGTAACGTGCTATTTTCTTAGTGATCCCGGCCATGGTCCTGCACGGAGAGAGTTCTCTGACCGTCCCGACAGCGAAACCTGCGCGCCCTCTCGTTGCCTCACTCTCCGTCTCCCTGTTGACGGTCTTCCTGCTAGCGACCTTGATGCTGGCGGGAGGCTGTGCTCGATTACCCCCGCTCGACAATCGCCAGTCATCACTTGCCATTCCCGCCCAAGAAACCATCACGACCCGTCTGGGCGGCTCCATCGCCTCAAGAGTTGATGAACATCCCGGAGCCAGTGGCATCTACCCGCTGGCGGATCCGATGGATGCTTTCGCAGCGCGTGCCCTGCTTACAGAGGCTGCCGACCAGTCGCTGGATATCCAGTATTACATCTGGCAGGGCGATACCACGGGGCTGCTGTTGATGAGGTCGTTGCTGTCCGCTGCGGACCGCGGCATCCGCGTCCGCCTGCTGATGGACGACAACGGCATCCGTGGCCTTGACCGCTACTTTGCGGTACTCAATTCCCACCCCAATATCGAGGTGCGGCTGTTTAACCCGTTTGTGGTCCGGAACCCCAAGTGGGTCAACTACTTCACGGACTTTGTCCGGATCAATCGCAGGATGCACAACAAATCCTTCACCGCCGACAACCAGGCCACAATTATCGGAGGCCGCAACATTGGCGATGAGTATTTCGGCGCCACCGACGGCGTACTGTTTGCGGATCTCGACGTGCTGGCGGTGGGGCCGGTCGTGGTCGACGTCAGCAATGATTTTGACCTGTACTGGAACAGTCAGTCGTCCTATCCGGCGGAGCTGATTCTCGCGGAACCCTCGGCGGCGGACACCGAGGCGGTGGTCAACACCCTCGAGCAGGTCGGCAAAAGCCGCGAGGCAAGAGACTATCTCAGAACGCTTCAGGACACGAATCTGCTGCAGGCTTTGCTGACAGGCCAGCTTAAACTGGAATGGGCGCCGACGGTGATGGTCAGTGACGATCCGGCGAAGGCATTGGACCGCGCACCGGTGACCGGCCTGCTGAGCCGGCAGCTGCTTGAGGCCCTTGGCTCACCGCAGCAGCGGGTCACTCTGGTATCACCCTACCTGATCCCGACCGGGGCCGGCGTCGAGCTTTTCCGCCGGCTGGTAGCACGTGGCGTGGAAGTGCAGATCCTGACCAATGCCCTGGAGGCGACCGACATGGCTGCGGTCCATGCTGCTTACGCCAAGTACCGCGAGCCACTGCTTGAGGCCGGTGTCGTACTCTATGAGCTGCGCAAGGTCGCGGGTGACGCAGGCGAGACAAAGGGTGGTTCGGCACCTTTTGGCAGCTCGGGTTCCAGTCTGCACGCCAAAACCTTCGCGGTGGATGGCGAGCAGCTCTTTGTCGGATCATTCAACTTTGACCCCCGCTCCACCCACCTCAATACGGAGCTGGGCTTTGTCATCAACAGCCCGGTTCTCGCCAGCGCCATCGACGAGGCATTTCTGGAAGATGTGCCCATGCGCGCCTATCAGGTCAAGCTCGACAGCAGGGGCAATCTCTACTGGCTGGAGCAGGCGGAAGGCCGCAATCTTATTCACGGTCATGAGCCCAACACCACGCTGGGCAAGCGAGTCATGGTTTTCCTGATGTCGCTGCTCCCCATCGAGCCATTACTGTAAGTTCCGACAATGCCCGCGGGGCTGGGCTCGGTCGTTCCGGAATTTCTTGTCAGTCAGTTTGTCACTCTAAGACATGCCGCAGTAATCCGGACGCTCTTATACTGACGGCTGTTTTTACAATAACGAACTCAGCACGGGCGTATTCAGGAGTCACCCATGACAAATTCCGGGGCCGCATCCCGCAACATCCTTATTATCGGCACCGGCTTTGGCGGCCTGTGCATGGCCATACAGCTCAAGCTGGCGGGCATTCATTCGTTTACCATGCTCGAGAAGGCCCCGGGGGTTGGCGGTACCTGGCGCGACAACACCTATCCCGGCGCGGCCTGCGACGTGCAGTCCCATCTGTATTCCTTCTCGTTCGAGCCCAGGCACAACTGGTCCCGCAAGTTCGGCCTGCAGAAGGAAATACTCGATTACATGGAGCACTGTGTCGAGAAATACGGACTGGGTGAGCATATCCGCTTTAACCAGGAGGTTACCGCGGCGACTTATGACCAGGCTGCCGGGCAATGGCAGGTCGAGACAGCCAGCGGTGGCCGCTATGACGCGGATGTGCTGATTACGGCGACCGGGCAGCTCAACCAGCCGGCGTACCCGGACATTCCCGGCACGGATCGTTTCCGCGGCCATATCTTCCATTCCGCACGCTGGGATCACCGCTATGACCTCAGCGGCAAGTCCGTTGCAGTCATCGGCACCGGTGCCAGCGCCATTCAGTTTGTCCCGGAAATCGTGCCGAAAGTGAGTAAGCTTGCGTTATTCCAGCGCTCTGCGTCGTGGGTTTTGCCCAAGCCGGATCGCCCCTTCAAGGTCTGGGAGCAAAGTCTGTTTCGATCGTTGCCGGCATGGGACCGGCTCTACCGTTCGATGATCTACTGGAAGAATGAAAGCCGCGCGCTTGCCTTTACCCGCTTCTCTGGCCTGCTGGAACTCTTCGCCATTCAGGCCCGCAGGGAAGCCCGCAAGCGCGTAAAAAACCCCGAAAAACGCAGGCTGCTGATCCCGGATTACAAAATCGGCTGCAAGCGGATCCTGATCTCCAACGACTGGTATACCGCAGTGGACCAGCCCCATGTTGACCTGGTGACCCAGCCGATTGATCACATCGAGGAAGACGCCGTGGTGACCCGGGACGGGCACCGCTATCCGGTAGACGCCATTATCTACGGCACCGGTTTCCGGGCTACCGAGTTCCTGGCTCCGATGACGATAACCGGCAGCGGCGGAATCGGCCTTAATGAGGCCTGGCGCAAGGGTGCCGAGGCGTACAAGGGTATTTCTGTCAGTGGCTTTCCGAACCTCTTCATTCTCTATGGCCCCAACACCAACCTTGCCCATAACTCCATCGTCTTCATGCTGGAATCCCAGGTTCACTACGTCATGGATTGTCTGCGGGAACTGCTACAACGCCCGGGCACCGCGATGGATGTAAAAAACGATATCCAGGCTGCCTTCAGCACCCGGATCCAGCAAGGCCTTGAAGGCAGTGTGTGGGACTCGGGCTGCACCTCCTGGTACCTCGACAAGAATGGCAAGAACACCGTCAACTGGCCTGGCTTTACCTTCAGCTACCGGCTGAAAACCCGTCACGTCGAAGCATCCGATTACCACTTTATCCCTTTGGTGACCGCCGGCTAGGCCGGCGCCCCACCCCTAAAGCACAGTCAATGGTTGAACTTCCGATTTAAAGATAGGATGATTGGATGATCTGATTTCAGGATGATAGGGTGATCATGAAACTTGAACGGGTTGCCAGGGGCTCCCTGGTGGATACAGCGCTTGAAAGCCTGCGCGGCGCTATTGAGTCCGGCCAATGGTCGCTGGGCGAGAAGCTGCCGGTTGAAGCGGAGCTCGCCGACTCCCTGGGAGTCAGTCGTAACACGGTACGGGAAGCCGTTCGGGTACTGGTCCATGTCGGGATGCTGGAGACCCGCCAGGGCGATGGCACCTATGTACGGGCCCTGAAGGATCGCGGGGAAACCCTGCGGCGGATAGAACATGCCCGGCTGAGGGATCAGCTTGAAGTGCGCGCCATGCTGGAAACCGAGGCCGCAAGACTTGCGGCCGAGCGGCGTACTGCCGAGGATGTGGCAATCATGACCGAAGCACTCGACCGCCGCGCCCGGGCCTCGGCCGACGTCACCGAGCGCATCCGGCACGATGAGCGCTTTCACCATGCCCTGGTGGCTGCAGCCCACAACCCTGCCCTCACCGAAATCTACGATTATTTTGCCCACGCAGTCAGTCGGACCATCGAACGCACCGAACTGGATGCCGACCTGCCGGAGCCATCCCAGGAGGATCATGAATTACTGCTGGCCGCAATCCGCCGCCAGGATTCCGCGCAGGCCGAAAAACTCGCAACGGCGTTGCTGAAACCCAGTCTTGATGCGCTTTCGAGGAGAGCCCAATGAAGGTTCGGATTGATCTGTTTACCTGGTTATTGCTGGGTGCGATTGTATTGGCGTCATTTCTGCCGGTACGAGGCTCCGCTGCGGATCTGCTGGCGACGGCCGGCACGGTTGCGGTGGCCTTGCTGTTTTTTCTGCATGGCGCTGCGCTCTCCCGTCAGCAAATTGTGGCCGGCGCTACCCACTGGCGCCTGCATATCCTGATTACGTCACTTACCTTTGTGTTCTTCCCCCTGGCGGTACTGCCGGTGAACGAACTGGCGCCCCGCTGGATGCCGGAAGATCTCGGACTGGGATTCCTGTACCTGGGTGTGCTGCCGTCAGCGGTGTCGTCATCCATTGCCTACACCGCCCTGGCGCGGGGTAATGTACCGGCGGCGATCTGCAGTGCGGCAGCCTCCAACGTATTCGGCATGATGCTCACACCGTTCCTGCTGCTGTTGCTGGTCAGTACTTCCGGCGCGGCGGACTTTCCGATTGCCAAGGCCTTGAAGGACATCGTGGTGCAATTGCTGCTGCCGTTCTTTGTCGGGCATGCCATGCGGCCCTGGCTGGGCGGGTTCCTGGCGCGAAACGAGACCCTTAGTGCCCGCTACGATAAATGCGTCATCTGGCTGATCGTCTACTCGGCATTTTCCCACTCGGTGGTCAGCGGGCTCTGGGAGAACCTGCCGTTGTCGGCCATTGTCCTGGCCATTGCCCTGTGTTTTGCCCTGCTTGGCCTGTTCATGCTGATGGCGCACTGGCTGGTGCGGCGGTTCGGCTTCAGCCTGGAAGACGAAGCCGCCGTGGTGTTCTGCGGCTCCAAGAAAAGCCTGGCCTCCGGGCTGCCCATGGCGAAGGTACTGTTTTCCGGCCACCCGGGCTTTGGCATGATCGTGTTGCCGATCATGTGTTACAACCAGATCCAGGTCATCGTCGGGGCCATCCTGGCCCAGCGTTACCGCCAGAAGATCGAGGAAGCCTCAGCCGCCAAGTCCTTAACCGCCAAAACCACCAAACAGTGCGGTTAGGATAACGAGGGCGGCAATCCAGCCAATCACCGCCGGCCAGAAGTTGGTCATCTGCAGCTGCGCCCGCTCGATCTGTTCGGCAACTTCCTGGTCCGGTTGGTCAGCGTTTTGTCCGCTGGCCAACCGGTCACGCAGTTCGTACCAGCCGAACCAGTCACCCAGAAAGCCCGCTACAGGCGCATCAAGAGCCCCATTATCCGCAAGCGGGCGTAACTGATGCTCCAGTGCCTGGCCGATTTCGTTTCTTACAGCGGGCTGGTCTGCCGGAGGTTCGCAAAGGATTGCCCGCCAGATTGCAACCTCAGAGCTGCGATGCTGATCATTCAGCAGCGCCTGAACCTGAATGACCACTTCACGGACAACCTGATGCTCGCTGTCGGAAAGTTCCCGTGCCTCAGCCACGGGCGCGGCCTGATCCGAGGCGGCAGGCTCGCTGATTTCGGGCCTGGCAGATTCCACTTGCGCTTCAGGGGTGTCAGCTGCCGGGTAGCCAGCCTCGGAAAGTGCCTGCTGCAAGGCAGAATCCAGACGGACAGCCTCTTCAGCCGAGGCAAACTTACTCTGTTGGTTGTAGGCGCGCTCAATCTCAGAGCGGTTCCTGGTGGGTGCGATGCCCAGAATTTCCCAGCAGTTCATCGGGTACTGCTCCTGATTCGGTAAATAGTTTTTGCCAGAGCGAGACAAGTCCGTTCCCGCTGACTTATCATGAACCCCAGTTAATGTTAAGGGGCGCCTCCTGCGCGTTCCAGCCGGCCAAAGAATAACAGATACAGGCACTGGTTGGGTCGAGCCTTATTGCAGGCAATTTGCGAGTCAGTTCGGGCCCAGTAAAGCGAGTGATGAGCCAGAGAAGAATAGCAACCGTGACTACCAGACGCGTACCGCCCACAATTATCTCCAGTTCTTTGCTGGGTTGTCTTGTCCTGTTCGCCAATCCGTTACATGCCGCGGGCACCGCAACCGGAGATATGGAAGCTTATCTCGCCTCCGGCGAATTATCGCTGACCTCCGATATCCCCGAAGTACTGACCACCACCCGTCTGCGCCAACCCAAATCCCGGGTGCCCGGCACCACCACCATCATTGAAGGCGAGCTGATTCGTGCCCTCGGTATCATGAACCTTGTGGAGGTTTTCCGCCTGGTTCCCGGGATGACCGTCGCGGCCGTTGGCAGCAACAATCCGGTCACCAGTTACCATGGCACTGTCCATTATGAACAGCGACGCATGCAGGTGCTGGTGGATGGCCGGACCTCTTACCGCCCTAACCTTGCGGACGTCGACTGGAACGCCATGCCCGTGCCGCTGGAGCTGATTGAGCGCATCGAAGTCAGCCGCGGCCCCAATGCCGCCGCTTATGGCATCAACGCCTTCCTTGCCACCATCAATATCATTACCCGCTCCCCCGAGGACACCGGCGGCACCGAAGTCCGGGCGGTTTCCGGCAGCCGGGGATATTTGCGTACCTTTGGCTCCACGGGCAATGCATCCGGCGACTATAACTGGCGTCTGGCCTACGAAAAGCGCAAGTCTGACGGTTTCGACAGGCAACTGGACCGCTCGGTGGAAGCGCCCTTCCACGATGGCATCGACATGAACACCTTCACCTACGACAGCCTGCTGGCTCTCGATTCCCGGCATAGCCTGGAGTTCCGTGGTGGCGTCGTGGATGGCATCAACGAAGAAGACCAGATCAAAAGCGGTGAATTTGGCGCTCAGGCCGATCCGGACATCACCGTGGATGACTACTACCTGCAGGTCAGGTTCAATGATTCGGTGAGTTCCGGCCACTTCTATCACCTGCAGGCCAGCTACCAGAACTATAACCGTCGCCAGCGCTGGCCGATCTGTCTTCCACCCTCGGAAATCCTGCCGGGAGCTCCCGATGAGCCGTTGTTCTGTGCAACTCTCAACAATGACATCGAGGAATCCCGCCTGGAACTGGAAGCCCAGGACACCCTGATCTTCAACCAGAACCTGAGATTGATTTCCGGTGTCGGCTACCGCGAGGATCAATACGAATCGGAGACGTTTTTCGACGGCCGGGGCCGGAATTACCTGGCACGGGTGTTTGGCAACCTGGAGTACTCGCCTACCCGCTGGCTCACACTGAATGCCGGTGGCAACTGGGAAAGTACCACCACCACACAGGAAAATTATTTCTCGCCCAGGGTAGCTGCCAATTTCATCATGGCCCGCAATCACACCCTGCGATTCGTATATTCCGAGGCCGTCAGAACACCGGATGCCTTCGAGCAGGAGCCGGACTGGTCCTATCGCCCCACAGACGTAACTCCAGACCTGTACTCCGGCCTCGACGGCCAGCAGTTTCCGATTGCTGATTTTCTCGATCCCGCCACATCGACCTACGGGGCATGGCTGCAGGAGGAACGGATCCAGTCCAGGGAGATCAGCTATTATGGCCAGTATCATCTGGACTCGGCGCTCCTGTCCCTTGAAGTCCGGTACTTCAATGACCAGCTGCGTGACATGATCAGTGGCATCATCGGTCTTGAGGACTGGACCATCGACAACAACGTCGCGCTGGATCAGGAAGGGTTCGAAGTCGAGGCCACGCTGGACTACCCAGGCACGCGATTACGGCTAAGCTATGGGTATCTGGATCAGGAAGGTACCTACACCGGGACGCGGGATATTCCCGCTGACCGTCAGCAATACGCCATTGATCTGCTGGGACGATTGTCGGTGCGCCATTCCGGAAGCTTCGCCTGGATTCAGGAGTTGCCATTTGACCTGTATTCATCCGCAGCGTTCTACTTTGCGGACGAATTTCGTAACGGACAGTTCGAGCGTACGGATTTTCGGCTGGCACGGCGGGTTGACCAGCCCCGATACAGTTATGAGCTGGCCTTCACCGTTCAGCACTATCTGAACGATCACCCGTTGCTGAGTCCGGATAACATCATCAAGGAACGGAACCAGTTCTTG
>AZIJ01017785.1_pt1 | contig 80044 bp, 77 predicted proteins | sample 359151 | NCBI WGS metagenome assembly AZIJ01 (sample SAMN02429718, study PRJNA222666) | marine sediment metagenome | biome: Sediment sample; isolation source: enrichment culture of sample MGS-ElMAX(UA) from oil contaminated site at the... | place: Egypt: El Max | collected 2013-01-23 | depth 9.22 m m | reverse complement strand
GTGAGCGTCGTCTTGCCGATATTCTATCTGGTTATTTAGACCCAGAAACTGACGAAGAGATTCCTGAAGTTTTAGAAGAGGAATCTGAAGAAATAGAGGAAGATGAAAAAGCTTCATCTAAAACCAAAGACGTTAAACTTGATGATGATGACGAAGAAGAAGAATCAGAAAGTGATGATGATTCTGAAGGCGACTCAGGCCCAGACCCTGAAGTTGCGAAAGTTCGTTTCTCTGAGTTAGAAGCTGCTTGGAATGAAACTAAAACAGTTATTGCAAAACATGGTCGTAACAGTGATGAAGCAAAAGCTGCTCTTGAAGCTTTAGCTGCTGTATTCATGATGTTCAAATTCACTCCTCGTTTATTTGAAATCATCTCTGAAATGATTCGTGGTACACATGATCAAATCCGTTCAAATGAACGTGAAATCATGCGTTATGCAGTTCGTCGTGGTCGTATGGATCGTACTCAGTTCCGTACAACCTTCCCTGAACAAGAATCAAACCTAGCTTGGTTAGATGAGCAGATTGCGAAAGCACCTGCTGAGACTAAAGCACATTTAGAAAAAGTACGACCTGACGTATTAGCTTTCCAACAAAAGATTGCTGATATCGAGAAAGAACTTGGTCTAAACGTTAAAGATATTAAAGATATCTCTAAGCGTATGGCTGTCGGTGAAGCAAAAGCGCGCCGTGCGAAGAAAGAGATGGTCGAAGCAAACTTACGTTTAGTAATTTCGATCGCGAAGAAATACACTAACCGTGGCTTACAGTTCCTTGATTTGATTCAGGAAGGTAACATCGGTTTGATGAAAGCCGTAGATAAGTTTGAATACCGTCGTGGTTATAAATTCTCGACTTATGCAACATGGTGGATTCGTCAGGCGATTACACGTTCGATCGCGGATCAGGCGCGTACCATTCGTATCCCTGTGCATATGATCGAGACGATTAATAAAATCAACCGTGTGTCTCGCCAACTTCTTCAAGAAATGGGCCGTGAACCAACGCCTGAAGAGTTAGGTGAACGTCTAGAAATGGACGAAGTTAAAGTTCGTAAAGTACTTAAAATCGCAAAAGAACCGATTTCGATGGAAACACCAATCGGTGATGATGAAGATTCGCATCTTGGTGACTTCATTGAGGACTCAAACATCACCTCTCCAGTTGATGCTGCGACCTCTGAAGGTTTAAAAGAAGCAACCCGTGAAGTTCTTGAAAACTTAACTGAACGTGAAGCTAAAGTATTGAAGATGCGTTTTGGTATTGATATGCCAACGGATCATACTTTAGAAGAAGTAGGTAAGCAGTTTGATGTAACACGTGAACGTATTCGTCAGATTGAAGCAAAAGCATTGCGTAAGCTTCGCCATCCTTCTCGTTCAGAACACTTACGTTCATTCTTAGAAAATGACTAATATTTGGGCCACCTTATACGGAATCAAGACTCTGTTTTGAATCCGTATAAGACTTGAAGTTCAACACTTCATCCCCATCTATGTTATAGATCATAAGCGCCTGCACTGATGCAGGCGTTTCAAGTTAAGAGGTTGCTCATGTTAGACCGCACTCCTTCTCGTGAATTACAAGAACATCTTTGGGTTTTCCCAATGGACTATCCAATCAAACTGATTGGTAATGCTGGGGATGAACTTCGAGTAGCTGTTGTTGATATTCTACAGAAGCACTTTCCTGAATTTGATGGCGACACAGTAAAAGTTCAGCCGTCACGTACAGGTAAATACCACTCTTTAACTGCACAATTACGCTTTGAAGAGCTGGAACAAGTTCATGCCTTATACGCTGATCTTGCAGCCTGTCCTTTAATTAAGACAGCGCTTTAATAGGGAAATCCAAAATACGAAAGTGTTTTGGATTTTTTACATCCATTTCAATGAAATATCTAATTAAATGAATTACTGATAAAATCAGTTAATGTCTTAAAATATCATTCTACTACTCGTTGATGTATGGTTGCGAATCTACAGATGAAAAAGCATGTGCTTCTAATCGCAGCAATTACAGTTTCATTCGCCAATTTATGCTATGCAAAAACTAAAACTTTTACATGGCAAAATGATCTGTGTGAGTTTGAAGGACAATATAATCCTCAGCAATATTCAGAAAAGCAATTACAAGATACCGTGCAAATGATGCAATTGCGTCATACAAGCCTATTAAATAGCAGATCTTATGCATTCAAACCTGAAGATATTGCGAAAATCAAACTAAAAGAAATTGATCAAGAATATAAAAACACTCGAACCCAATTAAACAATCTTCACCCGATACCGCTCAAGGCATTTCAAACACTTAAACAAAATTTACTCACTGCTCTTGATCAAGAATATCGACATAATTACTTAACTGCTGCTGCATTTTCACAGCCTGAAAAATTGTTGATCAGCGACTATGGTCAACAATGTTTTGCTATTGCCAAATCGCTGAATACACTAAATAGCAACACCCTACTCCAGAATGCAAAAAAATCTTTGGAAAAAGAAAATAAACATCAGTTAAAGCTTGGAAATAATCAAGATTTCCTAGCAAAACGTGCACAAGATTTTGATGCCAAATTACAAAGTAAAAATGCCGTGCAATATGCACAAATTCAATTAATTCGTGACTGGTCAAATTGCGCCAACCCGCATCAATCTCAAGATGAGCAATTGGAACAGGTTTTCCGCAACACCGCATTCATTCAGACAAAGGAAGTTTATTGTGACGAACCTTGATAAACCCTCCTTAATTATTCGCTGCTTCAATGATCTACAAGATTACACAGCACGCTTTGAAGCAATGAAAGACTTTACAACACACCGTGATGAAACTACACCAGATGAAGTTTGGTTATTACAGCATCAAGATGTGTTAACACAAGGTCAAGCTGGCAAAGCAGAACATATCCTTATGCAAAGTAACCTTCCTGTTGTTCATACTGACCGTGGTGGACAAGTGACATGGCATGGTAAAGGTCAACTGGTTGCCTATTTCATGTTTGATTTGAATCGTCTGAAATGGCATGTACGCACATTGGTTAGCTTTGCTGAAAAAGCGATGATCGATCTACTTCAGCAATATGATATTCAGGCTTATGCGAAACCAGACGCACCTGGTGTCTATGTGGATGGACGTAAAATCGGTTCTTTAGGTTTTAAAATTCGTCGTGGTCGTAGTTATCACGGCTTAGCTTTAAATATTGACTGTGATCTAAGCGGTTTCCAAACCATTAATCCTTGTGGATACGCCGGTTTAGAAATGGTACGCTTACAAGACTTGCTCAAAGATTACCCAAGCTTTGAGCAACTTTGTCATGATTTTGTTGATTATTTAAAAAATACAAATTTCTTTCATGACCTTGAAGTCAAATCTGAATAAATTACTTTTCAAGTCTAAAGAAATAAATTAGAGTAATTACTCTAAATTTGCTTTTGCATAATTTTAACAAGGGATACGCAAGTGATTTCGACCAAAGCAGTGAAGCCCACTTTGCAATTTGCCTACGTAAAACTCATGATGGATGTTGTTGGTCGTGGTTTAGTAATGGCAAGCCAAGTGGACAGTGAAGTACAACAGGAAGTTTCAAAATTTCCTATTGGCTTCATACTTTCAATGAATGTATTTCCAAATGGACCTGCATTTATTGCTCGTGTAACAGAAGAAAAACAATTAGAGCTTTTACCGAATTTCAAAGGAAAGCCAGATTTAACCATTACCTTCAAGCATCTAACGCATGCATTTCTGGTATTTTCTTTCCAAGAAAGTACGGCGCAGGCATTTGCCAATGACCGCATGATCGCTGATGGTGATGTTTCAAGCGCAATTCGTCTTGTACGTTGCTTGAATAAAATGGAAGCCCTGATCTTACCTAAATTGATCGCTTCACTTGCCGTAAAACGCTACCCAGCCGAATTGACATTAAAAGAAAAATTCACGGGTGCGAAAAATATTTATCTTAAAGTCGCGAAATCATATCTCAAACGGAGCGCATAACATGGCTAAGCCTTATTACGAGTTTTTTTGTCCTGTAAAAGTAATTGCTGGTAACGCTGCGTTAGAGCATATCCCTTTTGAACTTGCCACTTTAGGCGCAAAACGCCCAATGATCATTACAGATAAAGGCGTCCGTGCAAATGGTTTGCTCAATCCAATTGAAGCTGCTTTCAGTACAACTGATGCAGTCATTGGTGCAATCTTTGATGATGTTCCACCAGATTCAAGTTTAGAAGTCGTTCGTCAAGCAGCTGAGCTTTATCGCAAACAAAAATGTGATGCGATCATTGCGATTGGTGGTGGTTCAGTGATTGATACTTCTAAAGCGACTAATATTTTAGTTTCTGAAGGCGGTGACGATTTACTACAGTATTCTGGTGCACACAATCTACCAAAACCTTTAAAACCATTTTTCGTTATTCCGACGACATCTGGTACTGGTTCTGAAGCAACTATGGTTGCTGTTGTTTCTGATACACAAAAGAATGTAAAACTAGCTTTCGCTTCTTATTACTTGATGCCGCATGCTGCGATCCTTGATCCACGCATGACGCAAACTTTGCCTCCGCACCTTACAGCCATGACAGGTATGGACGCACTGACTCATTGCGTTGAAGCTTATACATGTTTGGCTGCAAATCCATTAAGTGATGCTTATGCAAGTGCTGGGATTAAAAAAATCAGCGAAAATCTATTCAAAGTATTGGACAACCCAAGTGATGCTCAAGGTCGTTTAGAACTTGCTCAAGCTTCAACGATGGCTGGTATCGCATTCTCGAACTCAATGGTTGGTTTAGTGCATTCCTTAGGTCATGCTTTGGGTGCAGTTGCGCATCTACCCCATGGTTTATGCATGAACTTATTCTTACCGTATGTACTTGAATACAACAAAGAGATCAACGGCGACAAGATCGGCGAATTATTATTACCGCTTGCAGGTGCAGACATTTATGCACAGACTCCAGCCAATCTTCGTGCAGAGAAAGCAATTGCCACAATTTTGACCATGCGTGATCGATTATTTAGCTTAACCAAGCTTCCTCGCACCTTAAGAGAGACAGGAAAGATCACAGAAGCTCAGTTAGATGAAGTTGCTGAGAAGGCATTAAATGATGGATCTATCATTTATAATCCGAAAGAAGCAAATTTAGATGATTTAAAAGCAATTCTTAAAAAAGCTTGGTAAATCAATATCTAAAATAAAAAAAGGTTCGATTTTTTATTAAATCGAACCTTTTTTAATGGTTCCGTGAATTTTCATTCATCTTTTTCCTTGGCAAATTGGCTAAAAAATTGCTAAAAAATCTCCAAAGCTACTGACAAACTGCCTTAAATTAGGATAGATTTGCGCACTTTAGATTTTTATCGGGGGGATCGTTCGTCTCAAACGATCCTTGACACTAGAGCTGATCCTTGATCAACGATTATGAGGACAACGCCGTTGACAAATACTTCTGGGACTCAATCGGCAGCTAAACTGCAAAAAACGCTAGGACTCTGGCACATTATCATCATTGGTTTGGCTTATATCCAACCAATGACTTTGTTCGATACTTTCGGTCTAGTATCTGAAGAAAGTCATTACCATGTGCCAACCTCTTACATTGTTGCATTGATTGCAATTTTGTTTACCTCGATTAGCTATGGTCATATGATTCGTCGCTACCCTTCCTCTGGGTCGGCATATACCTATGCCCAAAAATCCATTCACCCGAATGTTGGTTTCATGGTGGGTTGGTCTTCATGGTTAGACTACTTACTCTCGCCAATGGTCAATATCATTCTTGCTGTAATTTATTTAGAAGCACTTTTCCCATCAGTGAACCACTGGATATGGGTAATTGTTCTCACAGCATTTATGACAGGTATTAACCTACGTGGTGCAAGATTTGTGGCGAACTTTAACAGTTGGATCGTTTTAGTACAGCTCATCGTGATTGGTACATTCACTTATTTGGTTTATCAAAAGCTTCAAATGGGTGTGAATGCCGATGGTCCTATCACGGCTGAAACACGTTATCAGCTTTGGAGCTTAGAGCCTTTCTGGAATGAACTAACTTCAGTCGGTGCACTCATCACTGGTGCAACGTTACTTTGTTTCTCGTTCACTGGCTTTGACTCACTAAGTTCACTTGCTGAAGAAACCAAAGATACTGAGAAAACACTCCCTAAAGCAATTTTCTTAACTGCATTATTCGCGGGTGTGATTTTCATTATCAGTACTTACTTTATGCAGATCTATTTCCCGAATGATCCTACAACATACTTTAAAGATGTTGCTGCCACACAGCCTGACATTTTACTATTAGTCGGTGGTTCATTATTCCAGTCATATGTTCTAGCATTTGCAATCGTCACTGTAATGGCATCGGGTATTTCAGCACATGCGGGTGTATCTCGTTTGATGTACGTGATGGGTCGTGATGGTGTAATTAATAAGAAAATCTTTGGTCATATCAGCCCAAAAAACTTCACCCCTTCATATAATATTTTGATTGTGGGTGCCGTTGCGTTAACTGCTGGTTTCATGAATCTTGATATTGTCATTTCAATGATCAGTTTCGGTGCTTTAACTGCGTTTACCTTTGTAAACTTATCAGTAATTTCTCGTTATGCATTACGAGATGGGCGCACGAAGAACTTTAAAGATATTCTGAGCTTTGTGATTATTCCACTACTCGGCTTCCTCAGTGTCTTTGCAATGTGGTTAGAAATTGAAGAGACAGCACTCAAATACGGCTTGTGGTGGGCAATGTTTGGTATTTTATATCTTGGTTATAAGACTAAAGGTTTTAAATACTCTGCTCCTCAACACAATGAATTTGATGACAGACTATAAACTGTCGACAAATAAAAAGGCGCTTGATGCGCCTTTTTATTTATGTTCAATTAGCCATGTAACTTTTCAACAATCGTTTGGACACGTTGCGCATAAAGTTTTGCTGTTTCTAAATCGCCTGTCGGGATTTCGTCCACGCTTGCATCAGATGGTGTTTGCACTAATAAACCTACTGAACCACCCAAATTATTCACATCTTCACGTTTTGCTTCTTTAGTATTTGCTGGTAACAGCCCCAAACTTACCCAAATTCCGCCATGCTGTGACGCCAGTGTTTGTAACTGAATTAATGTCACTTGCTTATCACCGTTCAGACTTGCACTATTGGTAAAGCCTGCAAACACTTTATCTTGCCAACCCCGTGTAAACCAAACTTTAGAAGTAGCATCAGCAAATTTTTTGAATTGCCACGGCGCAGAACCCATATAAGTTGGTGCTCCAAATACAATACCTTGTGCTTCGCTAAGTGCTTGCCAAGCTTGCTCAGAAATTTCTCCGTTTTGATCAATTTCAATCAGCGAAGCTTGGATTGTTTGCGCAAAAGTTTCAGCAACTACTTTTGTATGACCATAACCAGAATAATAAACAACTGCTATGTTTGACATGAGTTTTATCCAAATTTTTAAAAAGTTCGATTTAATGATATATTTTAGAAACTAGGTGTCAATTAGTTACCAATTGGTAACTAGCTCAATTTAACTGAAGTTTTAAGGATGTTTTAAATGAATCAAGCATTAAAATATAATATTTATCAACAACATTGCCCTGCTCGGTTATTTTTTGAAAAAATTGCAGATAAATGGGTATTATTGATTATCAATGTGCTAGCAAGAGAAACTCAGCACTTCAATTTGCTCAAGAAAAGTATTCAAGGGATTTCACCCAAAGTCTTATCGCAAAAGTTAAAAATGCTGGAGCGAGATGGATTCATTGAACGCCAAGTGCAAAACACCTCACCTATACGTGTCGATTATTCTTTAACGTCACTAGGATTAGAGGTAGCTAAAATGGCTTATCAATTGAAAGATTGGGCTGAAACCAATATTGAACAAGTGATCACTGCACAACAACGCTTTGATGCAACACAAACAGAAGAATCCAAATAAATGGTGAATATATGCACCCACAACCTTTAATTGCGGTAGAAGATGTCGAGAAAACCAGTTTATGGTATCAAACCATGTTGGGACTAAGCAGTGGACATGGTGGCAAAGAATATGAACAGTTAATGTTTAACCAGCATATAGTTCTACAACTACATCAATGGCAAGCACATGAACACCCTCATATCGGCAGTCCAAATACGGCGATTGGCAATGGCATGTTATTGTGGTTTGAGAGTTCTCAATTTGATAAGATTGTACAAAAGCTACAAAATCATCAAGTCGAAATTTTAGAAGGACCTAAATACAACGCGAATGCACATCATCGAGAAGTTTGGTTTAAAGACCCAAATGGCTATACTCTCGTTGTTGCGACTCCTTATGGCGATGTATAGCCATGCATTAATTAGAGTTGTTTGAAGCCTTGTTGACGCCATGCTTCGTAAACAATTACTGCTGTTGCATTAGACAAATTTAAACTTCTTGAGTTTTCCGCCATTGGCAAACGAATCCACTGTTCTTGTGGAAACATTAAACGTACTTGCTCTGGCAGACCGCGTGTTTCTGGCCCCATCAATAAAGCCACAGGGCGATTTAGATCAACCGTGTGCGGTGTTGCCGTTCCTTTAGTTGTTAATGGGAAAACATGCTCAACACCTTTTGCTTTTAAATCAGCAAGGCAAAGCTCGATATTGTCCCAAATTTGCATTCTTGCCCATTCGTGATAATCCAATCCCGCACGTTTAAGCTTTTTATCATCGAGTTCAAAACCTAAGGGTTTAACCAAATGAAGCTGTGCGCCAGTATTAGCACATAAACGGATGATATTACCTGTATTCGCTGGAATTTCAGGCTCGAATAGAACAACATGAATCACAAATTCTCTCTACTTTTCATAATCCCTCCTAGCCTCCCTTTTTCGAAGGGAGGCTAGGAGGGAGATTTATTGCCATTTTAACTGTTCACGTAAGCTCACGACTTCACCAATAATGGTTAAAGTCGGCGCTACAATATGATGCTCTGACACTTTAGTTGCAATATCAGCCAAAGTTCCAACCACCACTTTTTGTTCAGGTGTTGTCCCTTTAGAAATGAGAGCAACAGGCATATTCGGTCGCTGACCATGTGCAATCAATTGCTCACAAATCCGCTCTAAACCAACCAAGCCCATATACAACACAAGGGTTTGATTTTCATAAACCAATTCATTCCAAGGAAGTTCTGGCGAACCCTCTTTTAAATGCCCTGTAAGAAAACGAACACTTTGTGCATAATCACGATGCGTCAATGGAATACCAGCATAGGCTGAACAACCCGAAGCAGCTGTAATACCCGGAACGACTTGGAAAGTCACATTGGCTTCTACCAACTCTTGAATTTCCTCACCACCACGTCCAAAGATAAATGGATCACCGCCCTTTAACCGGCAAACACGTTTACCTTGCTGTGCGTAATCAACCAATAAAGCATTAATACCATCTTGCGGAACGGAATGATTAGAACGTGCTTTACCCACATAGATTTTTTCAGCATCGCGACGACATAAATCTAAGATAGGTGCAGACACTAAGCGATCATAAATCACCACATCAGCTTGTTGCATCAATCGCAAGGCTTTTAGCGTCAAAAGCTCAGGATCACCCGGCCCCGCACCGACTAGATACACCTCACCTTTCGGTGCGCTCCATTCAGTTAAAGCCTGCTCAATTAGATCATTGGCGACATCTAAATTATCATTAAACACTTGCTCTTTCAGCGGACTTGCATACAAGTTTTCCCAAAAGATACGACGTTCATCTGGATTAGAAATTTTTGCTTTAACTTGCTTGCGCCACTGTCCAGAAAACTCGGCAAGTTTGCCCATGCCATGTGGCACAACCGTTTCGATCTGAGTACGTAACTGTCGAGATAAAACAGGCGATGCGCCATTCGATGCAACAGAAATCACTAAAGGTGAACGATCTATAATTGCCGGCACCATAAAGCGACAATGCGGAATATCATCCACACTATTCACCAGTAGATTACGCTGTTCGCATTGTTCAAAAACGGCTTTATTGACTTCAGTTTGATCAGTTGCAGCAATCACTAAACGATAAGGCGTTGCGAGAATACTTTCAGAAAAAGCAGCTTGAATATATTGTCCTGCTGACTTCACTACAAGCTGAAGTAGCTCAGGTTCAATCTCAGGTGCAATCACATCGACCGTTGCACCTGCTTTGACCAACAAATTTGCTTTACGGTAAGCAATATGCCCACCTCCAACAATCAGACAACGTTGCTGTTGCAACTTTAAAGAGATTGGGAAAATTTCCACATCACGCCTCTATATTTTCAATCTGACTGAGATAAAGCAAAAACTGTGCACAAATTAGATGCACAGTTTAGTCAATATACGTTGTACCGCCCATATATGGACGTAGCACTTCAGGAATCTCAATAGAACCATCTGCACGTTGATAGTTTTCCATCACTGCAAGCAAAGTACGACCTACAGCCAAACCTGAACCATTCAACGTATGCACCAATTCGATCTTCTTCTGATCTACGCGGTAGCGTGCTTTCATACGACGTGCTTGGAAATCACCCATATTTGAGCAGCTAGAAATTTCACGATACGTATCTTGGCTTGGTACCCATACTTCTAAATCATAGGTTTTAACTGCACCAAAGCCCATATCACCACCACAGAGCAAAATCTTACGGTAAGGTAAGCCAAGCGCTTGTAAAATGCCCTCTGCGTGTGCAGTTAGCTCTTCAAGTGCTTCCATAGAGTGCTCAGGCTTAACAATTTGCACCATTTCAACTTTATCGAACTGATGCTGACGGATCAAACCACGTGTATCACGTCCATAAGAACCTGCTTCACTGCGGAAACATGGCGTATGTGCAGAGTATTTAAGTGGTAAACGATCAGCATCAATGATTTCATCACGCACAAAGTTCGTGATGGGCACTTCAGCTGTCGGAATCAAATAATATTCTTTTTCGCCTTGCAGCTTGAATAGGTCTTCTTCAAATTTAGGTAATTGGCCTGTACCACGTAAAGTATCAGCATTGACCAAATATGGTACATAAGCTTCAGTGTAGCCATTCTTAAGCGTATGTGTGTCTAACATGAATTGCGTTAAAGCACGTTGTAAACGCGCTAATGGTCCTTTCAACACACTGAAACGAGAACCCGTTAGCTTCGTCGCAGTTTCAAATTCAAGACCACCCATCCACTCACCAAGATCCGTATGATCTTTGATGTCAAAATCAAACTGGCGTGGCGTACCCCATTTTAAAATTTCTAAATTATCGCTTTCATCTTTACCTTCTGGAACAGACTCATCAGGTAAGTTGGGGATCGCAAGCGACTTTTGCTCTAGTTCAGTTTGCAATTCAGCAAGCGCAACTTCTGCCGCTTTGATTTCATCACCAATCGCAGCCATACGCGCCATGATTTCCGATGCATCTCCACCCGACTTTTTGATTTGACCAACCTGTTTTGCACCAGCGTTACGTTCAGCTTGTAAATTTTCAGCTTTCGACTGTAAATCTTTACGACGAGCTTCTAAATCAGCCCACTCTTGTACATTTAGCTGAATTCCACGTTTTGCCAAAGCAGCATTCACTGCTTCAATATTATTTCTGAGTAATTTTGGGTCGATCATAATCAATCATGAATAGAGAAAAAACTGGCTATAGTGTAAGGCTTTAACCTAAAAAAATACAGCGATAGAAAACAAAGACTCAGCATCTACAACGGATTGTAGGTGCTGAAAAACTGATTAATTTGGTTCTTTAGGTAAACTTGGTAAATATTCAGCTTTGATAAATTGCTTCGCAGCATAATATGGTAGGGTTAGCTCACTCATCCCTTCAGCATAAGATGCTAATTCATAAAGTGGATATACAAAGACAATACCATTCACGCCATAATAATAATTATCGCTGACCTCTAACTGATCTTTCTTAACATTATGCTCTTCTAACCAGTTTTGATTGGCTGCATATAATTCATCACGAAGTTTCTGATTCATATCAGGTTTAAGGAGTTCACTGACCGTAATATGTTTTTTATTGGCCAAATCAAAATTCACAAACTCTTGATGTGACATACCATGCGCCGCACCCGCTGAATAAGAATAAGTTTGAATTGCAAAAGTCGCTAAATTATAGTTTTGTCCAACGAAGCGAACATAGGTACTACTTTCACTTTGCAAAGCTTGATTGGCTGGCTCTTTAACTTGTTGATCAGGTAAATCAGCAAACGCATTTGGTTCTGCTTTTTTCATGCGGTTTACAAAATAATCATCAATCCATTTTTGATTGGTTTCCACAGTTTGTAAATCATAATTGGTACAACCATCTTCCAAACATACTTTCTGCTTTGGAATTTTGACAGTAACAACTTTTGCCTGAATAAGTGGAATATCTGTTTTTTCAACTTTTGTTGTTTGATCTTGTTTCGGTTGACAGCCGACTAGTGCAACAACTGTCATGATTGAAATCAATGGGAGTAATTTTACCGTCTTCATCGTTATACAAGTCTCTGATGTTTTTCATCACTATACAAAGCCTTGTTGTCAGAAGAAATTACGAAATGTATCTATATTTTCAACTCTACCCTCTTAATATGTTTACTTATACTTTTTCCTCCAAATCAACCCAATTACAATGAAAACCTAACGGTATACGGACCCCCAATTCTATTTCGGCCTGAACGCTCATCTCTACACCATTCACTTTAAGTATCACCGCTTTTGAATTCAGACCATCTATGTGGTGTACATATGTCATTAAATAACCTTGTCCCTCAACACTTTGAGAATTCTCAGGTACAAATGTCACTTCCCCAATAATCCATTGTTGACCCAAATCATAAATGAGACTGGTTTGTAAAACCAAATCATGAATTTTCAAAACATTGAATGAACTATTTTTTGGAAAGCCCAAAGTATACAAGTAACGGTAAGGCATCCCGATATAGCGCTCGTCAATTTTTGGAAACTCTTGAATATCAGCATCAATTACCATCCTTTGGATGCTTGTTAAGTTTGAGTCAACCGTCCAACGCTCCAATATGGCGTGTTGATCTTCATAAGCCGCATGTTGAGAATGTTCAAAATCATTTTGATGTACCAAAACATCCAATACAATTTGGTTTTTATTGTCCCGATAAGCATTCGCGGCGTGGAAAACAAAACAAGGATCAACATTGATCCAGCGAATTTTTTCAGCATGTCCATACTTCGCTAAAATACCAATACGCGCCTGATATTGTTCATTCCATTGATAAGGCACACTATTGCCTGTAAATAATCGAGTGATGGAAAATGTGAGTGGAAAATCAAAAACAATCACATCCTGCTCTGTAATGAGACAATCATGAATCATCGGACCATGCCGCAAAGGAATTTGACTCACATGGACCAATTCGCCCTGCTCATCAATCACTTGGTAATACGCATTTTTACGATCAAGGGCATCGTAACAAATCGCATGTAAATGTCCCGTTTCCTGATCCTTACGAGGATGTGCAGTAAAAGGTAAATCAGCATCACTGTTAAAAAGCTGATAACGTTCCGTATTTAACTCAAAGTCCAAACAAATTGGGAAAGCACCCGCCTCAATAACAGCCCACAGCTTTCCAAAATGCTTAAAGATATTTGTGTTAACAACATCATGAGCCCCCCTCCTATATCCGTGTACATAGTGCTGTTTTTTATTTTTCTGCACAGTATCTGTTGCAATCATTTTGCTTTTAAACCAGATCGCCTTTCCATTTCGCAGTTTAAGCCCATGAACCATACCATCACCCATATACCATTCAAACAATGTTAGTTTTTTGGCATAGATGGGATTCGAACCAATCCGCAGTAATAAACCATTTAGAAGCTTTGGTATTTCTCCAATCACTTTAAAATTAGAAATATCAGTTTCAGGTACAGGTCGATATACGATTTTTTGATAAATATCATTCTCATTCCATGAGGAGTTTCGTCTTAGAAACAAACCGATAATCCTAATCAACTTTTGTTTTAAAACATTTTTCAGCGATTTCAAAGCTGTCATTTTAGGATAACTATTAATTACTTTTTGATCAGCCAAATCTTTCATTTTTATTAGGAAATTCTTAAATTATTATTTATATGATAAAATAAACCACCTTTTAAATCTAATAAACTATCAAAATAAATAGATAGTATAAATATCAAGGCTTTTGAATTTTAACCTATCCTAAAAAAAGCAACCCGTAGGTTGCTTTCTATTCATCTGCAATCATTTACTGATCAATAATATCTGTGCCTTTTGGTGGCTCAAAATTAAAGACTGATGCAGGAATCGTTGGATTCACTTTAATATTACTAAAGCGAACATACGTGGTTTGTCCTAATGAATCTTGTAATACCATTAAATTAGGTGCTTTGTTTGCGCCAAAACTAATCGTCATACTTTGGAAAGCACTATCTTCTTGCTTTGGATATAAGGTGTAATACAACTTCGTACGGTCAGGCTGCGTTACACGATATGACTGCATAATTTGATTGGTATTACCCGACAATAATAATGCAGGTGTATTGGCAATTTGATCATCTAGGCTTTGACGGACTGCTTGTTGTAAATCAGGATCATAAATCCACACAACCTTACCTGTTGTCACAATCGTTTGTTTCGCAGGGCTCGTTGTTTCCCAGTAGAATTTCCCAGGACGTTCAACTTTCATCACACCTTTGAAAGTTTGATTCATATGCTGTGCAGTTAAGCCTTTTTTCTGCACATTTTTGTTATTGGTTACTTTCGTTGTTTGCTCAAAATCTGCTGTTAGACGCTGCAAACCAGACAACTGTTGAACCAAACTTGTTGTTGCTTGCTGGGTTGAAGCTGCGACAGGAGCTGCAAACACCTGTGTGCTCATCACTGGAGCTAAGGTCATTGCACTTAAAGTTGCCGCGTAAGCCATTTTTTTTACGAAATTCATAAAATGAACCTTCTATCAGATTTCTACTGTTATGACGACATCTTACTGTTTTTGATCACTAAAAAAATGAAGAAAAGCACAGGTTTTGTTTATTTCATGTCGCAAAGTCCTGCATTATGTATGAAGTTGCAGCCTTTATGTAGGAATTGTAATGATAAAAATTACGATCAAAACCTGAATTAGACTACGCTAAATGAGCCATATAAAGCCTTCACATAAAATAATGTCTAAAGAATCAACTAGACGAAACACTACATTTTGTTAGTCTAAATACCATCAAATACAACAACAGCCATAAATTATGAAAAGTCTTGCCTTTATTCAACGGAATGACACGTATTTTGCAATTGGGGATTTTTACCCTGCGCTCTCGGTGTTTTCGTATCATGAATTAGGTAATACAACTTCACCCTTTTTATTATTAGATCATCTAGGGCCTGGACGCTTAGCACCGAAAAGTACTAAAAAAGGCGTCAATGAGCATCCACATCGTGGTTTTGAAACGGTGACTTTTGTTTTTGCTGGCGAACTAGAACATCAAGACTCAACAGGCCAAGGCGGCATCATCGCTCAAGGTGATGTTCAGTGGATGACAGCAGCTTCTGGCATTCAGCATATAGAGCATTTTAGTCCTGCATTCCGTGAGCAAGGTGGATACTTTGAAATGGTGCAATTATGGGTTAATTTGCCTGCTAAAGATAAAATGTCGCCACCCCGCTATCAAAGCTTGTTAAACGATACCATCCCTAAAGTACAACTGGATCAAGATGCAGGTTATGTTCGTATCGTGGCAGGACAATTTCAGAATACATTCGGAATTGCAAAAACATTCAGTCCGATGAATGTCTTAGATGTTCATCTCAATAAAGACCAACACCTCACCTTGCCAGCATCACATGGAGACACCACCCTTATTTATTTGCGTAAAGGCAAGCTCCAATTCGCAAAAGATGAAGAAATTTTAGAAGAACAAGCTTTGGCAGTCATGTCGAGCTTCGATAACGATGTTGCCATCAAGGCCTTAGAACATTGTGATTTATTATTTTTATCCGCACCACCATTACAAGAACCAATCAATGGGCACGGCTTTTTCGTCATGAATAGCTATGAAGAAATTCTACAGGCCTATGAAGACTTAAAAAATGGTACTTTCGGGAAAACTTCTAACTAAAGTAAATGGCTCAAAATTTTAGATATAAAAAACCCGCTAAAAGCGGGTTTTCTTGAACTATTAAAACTTAAGCTTCAACAGTTACATAGCGACGGCCAAATTGACCTTTCACTTCAAATTTTACTACGCCGTCAGCAGTAGCAAATAAAGTATGGTCACGACCCATACCAACATTTGCACCAGCGTGGAATTCTGTACCACGTTGACGAACGATGATGTTACCAGCAGTTACAGTTTGACCACCGTAAACTTTAACACCTAACATCTTAGGATTCGAATCACGACCGTTCTTAGTCGATCCACCGGCTTTTTTAGTTGCCATGTCTATTTACTCCTCGTGTTAGCCTGCGATACCAGTAATTTTCAACTCAGTAAACCATTGACGGTGACCTTGTTGCTTACGGTAGTGTTTACGACGACGCATTTTGATGATGCGGATTTTGTCGTGACGACCATGGCCAACTACTTCTGCAGTTACTTTTGCGCCAGCTACAACTGGAGCACCGATTTGAATGTTGTCACCGTTAACAACCATTAATACGTCATCAAACGTAATAGTCGCGCCAGTTTCAGCTTTCAATAATTCTACTTTAAGGGTTTCACCCTCAACAACACGGTGCTGTTTACCACCGCTTTGGATTACTGCGTACATAATGTACTCCAACTTGCCCGTGTCGTCGTGCCGATAAAGGGACATATCGATCTTAAGACGAACGCCACTGGGGTTATACAAGGGGACAAATTTTAAGTGAAATTTGATCAAACAACAAGTCATTTTGCACAAATGCTCACATATCTGAATATTGTTTAGATTTTTTAATAAAATCAATTAGATTGCAGATACGTTGTTTTGATTGATTCTTTCCGTGATTTACAATACATTTTTAAAAACAAATTGCGACAAGAACAAACTGTGTTTGAACTAAGTCAAAAGTAGAGTATTGAGGTTATGTGCGAAAACCATTTTTCTGCCTAAATTAACACCAAAAAACTCATCATCATGTTTTAAATGATGGATTACACAGCCTGTATAACTGTTTAGCAAAAGATTAATTGATACACTTAGCGCCATTACTCACCTGTACGAGGTTTTCCTTCATATGGTTATCGATTTTAAGCAAGACATTCTCTCCCCTGTTGCGACAGATTTTGCTGCGATGGATTACCTGATCAATGAAGGGATTAGCTCTAAAGTCGGTTTGGTGATGTCTGTCAGTAAACACGTTGTTGAAGCTGGCGGTAAACGTATGCGCCCAATTATGTGCTTGCTTGCAGCACGAGCTTGTGGTTTAGCGAATATGCAGCACGCGCAACATTTGGCTGCAATTATTGAAATGCTGCATACTGCAACCTTGGTACATGATGATGTCGTAGACGAATCTAATCTCCGTCGTGGCCGTCCTACTGCCAATGCAACGTGGAATAATCAAACAGCGGTTTTAGTCGGGGACTTTCTGATTGCGCGCTCTTTTGATTTATTGGTCGATCTAAACAACATTACCTTATTAAAAGATTTCTCAACAGGCACTTGTGAAATTGCAGAAGGTGAAGTGTTACAGTTGCAATCTCAACATCAACCCGAAACAACCGAAGAAACCTATTTAAGAATTATTCACGGGAAAACTTCACGTCTTTTTGAACTTGCGACTGAAGGCGCAGCAATTTTGGCAGGTACAGAAGAATATCGTGAACCATTGCGCCGTTTTGCTGGTCACTTTGGTAATGCCTTTCAAATCATTGATGATATTTTAGACTACACCTCTGATGCAGAAACATTAGGTAAAAATATCGGTGATGATTTAATGGAAGGAAAACCGACTTTACCGTTAATTTCAGCATTAGCTCATTCAACTGGCGATGATCATGCAATTATTCGTCGCAGTATCGCAACAGGCGGAATCGAGCATTTAGATAAAGTCATTGAAATTGTGCATAACTCGGGCGCTTTGGATTATTGTCAAAAACGTGCCCAGCAAGAAACGGATGCCGCTTTAGAAGCTTTAAAAGCTTTACCAGATAATGAATATCGCCAAGCACTCATCAATCTGACCTTAATGGCCTTACACCGTTTACAATAATTTTTTATGAGTGCCTATGCATTTTAATTTAACTGATCTCTTTTTAAAAATGCAGGAACAGCTTGATCAACCTCAAGCTGTTCTTGATGAAAACCTAATGATTGAATTGGTCAATCGTTTACGACCAAAAAATCCCAATGATGCAGAAGAAGTTAAACAACGTATTCATTCGTTGATTAAAACATTGTTACTCACACCAACATCTGCAATCTTGCTGCAAAACTTTTTACTCAAGTTGATCAGTCAATATAAGCAAATTAGTTTATATGCCGACAGCGGTATTCTATCTTTAGATGGTTTTTGGAATCAGTTAAGCCAGCGTTTGGGTGCGCACTTCCTTCCATTAGTTGAAGATGGTCAGCAACTCAAAACATTGGTTGGGAAAGTTTTTCATCAGGAAACTGATAGTGATTGGCTGATCTTGATTGAGAAACAGGATTGGATCAGTTTATTTAGCTTAATTAGTGAAAGCCAAAGCAACACCAAAGAAAAGCAAATATCAAAGAATGAACTGATCAAAGCGATTACTGTTCTATCCTATCGTATTAGCGGTATTGGTTTATATCCTGAATTTATTAATGCGCAACCAGACATTATTGAATATGAATCCCCATTCTTGGTTCAAAATCGAGAAATTGTTGAATTTATAGAAAAGTATAAAAAAATCATTGATGATCAGGATGCTGTCGTCGTACTACCGCCACCTGATGCATCTCAAGCTTTTGTTATGCTTGATCAATGCCGTGATGTAGTACTAAAAATTCGTCGTGCGACTAAACGTATCGGTGTCAGTATTAGTTTAACGTATTTGCTATCTTTGCTTGAACAAGCATTAGATCGCATTGAGTTATTAATTAGCTTGCTAGCCAGTAAAAATGAGGTTCGTTATACCTCTCTTGGCGAGTTGATTACCGACTTAACACAAGCACATTATGATGAAAAAAGTGTTCGATACTTATTAAGCTCAACCAGTGAACTGATTGCTTTACAGGTAACTGAAAATGCAAGTAAGACTGGTGAACACTATGTGAGTACGGACAAGTCTGGTTTCTGGGGAATGTACAAAGCTGCCGCTGGAGCTGGTGCGATTATTGCGCTGATGGCAACGCTGAAAATCCTAACCGCACGTTTTGTGCTTGCGCCTTTTATGCAAGCTTTCTTATATAGTATGAACTATGGCTTAGGCTTCATGCTGATCCATGTACTTCATTTTACTGTTGCGACTAAACAACCTGCGATGACCGCAGCCGCTCTTGCTGCTACGGTACAACAGCAAAAAGGCAGTAAAAATGCCCAAATCGCAGAACTTGCGGCACTGATTATTAATATTATTCGTACCCAGTTCGTAGCGATTTTAGGCAATATTTCGATTGCAATCCCTGTGGCGGCGCTGATCACATTCCTGTGGCAATACAATTTACACGAACCACTGCTCTCCACCACTAAAGCAGCGAAAACCCTACATTCATTAAATCCATTCACCTCTTTGGCTGTACCTCACGCCGCTATCGCTGGGGTGTGTTTATTCTTATCGGGTTTAATCGCAGGTTATTTTGATAACCTCGCCGTATATCGCAAAGTTGGCCCTCGCTTAAAACAACATCGTCGCTTAAAACGCTGGATGGGAGAACAACGCCTAGACAAGTTTGCAAACTATATTGAAACGAACTTAGGTGCGCTTGCTGGTAACTTTCTATTCGGCATCATGCTCGGCAGTATTGGCACCATTGGCTTTATTTTAGGCTTGCCTTTAGATATCCGTCATATCGCCTTTGCTTCAGCAAACTTTATCCAAGGTCTAATGACGATTAGTGGCTCGCCAGATATTGGTTTAATCCTTGTGTCATTTTTAGGCGTTATGTTGATTGGCTTAACTAACTTGTTTGTCAGTTTTACACTTACGATTATTGTTGCTCTACGCGCACGTCGTGTTCGTTTTGCGCAATGGAAACCATTAGCGAAATTAGTACTTACACACTTCTTGACTCGACCAAGTGATTTTTTCTGGCCACCGAAACAACCAATTGAAGTTGATGATGAAAATTCAGCGGAACAGAAAGTGAGACACTAATCAAATTTTGTTATGTTTTTTTACTGAACCTTAAAAAAATCTGAAAATGAAATTATCATAAAATTTCAAGACTTGACCAAAAGTGTACTCGCAAGTACACTTTCAAACACTATACAACCCTGAACAATGGTTAAGCAAAAAAATGAGGTTCGCATGCCGCACCTACTACTTTGTATTGGTTGCATTTTTTTAGGATTCGGTGTGTTTGGACTGCTTTATTCCAACGCATCAGCTTTTGATCTATTGAGTGTTCAAACTTTATTTGAACATCGCTCATTTGCGCTTAACAATGTAGCAGTTCTGCTTTCTAGACTAGGCGGAATGCCTTTTTTACTATTTTTAACTGTGTTTTTTTGTGTCTACCACATTCGGATTAAAGATTATAAAAAAGTGACTTTTCTTGCTTTGAGTGTAAGTGGAAGTATTGTGATTGGTTGGCTTCTGAAATGGGGCATTGATCGGCCAAGACCTTTGGAATTTTATCATTTGGTTCAAAGTTATGGAGCATCCTTCCCAAGTGCCCATAGCCTATATGCTGCAACCCTTGCGAGTTTATCTATGTTGCTATTTAGAGAGCATAAGTACCGCAAAAGCGTCATTTTAGTATCTACTTTATGGTTTATTTTCATGGGGTTATCTAGAGTTTATGCAGGGGTTCACTATCCAACCGATGTACTTGCAGGTTGGGGAATTGGGTTAATTTGGACTTCGTTGCTTTGGTTTTGGCTGTATCAAAGCAATTTCAGCAACAATTTGTTTTTAGATAAAAAATCTAAATTGAGGTGGAATAATGATGTCGGCTAAGCTTTGGGCACCTGCCCTCACTGCTTGCGCATTAGCAACAAGCATCGCGCTTGTTGGTTGTAGCAAAGATCCTAAAGATGCACAGCAAGCAGCTGCTGCTCAAAAAATGCCGCCTCCAGAAGTTGGTGTCATTGTTGCTCAACCACAAAGCGTAGAACAAAGTGTAGAACTTTCAGGACGAACGGCTGCATATCAAATCTCTGAAGTTCGTCCACAGACTGGTGGTGTGATTTTAAAACGTTTATTTGCTGAAGGTAGTTACGTTCAAGCAGGTCAAGCGCTTTATCAAATCGACGCAAATACCAATCGTGCAACGGCTGATAATGCTCGAGCGGCTCTGTTACGCCAACAAGCAAACTTAAATGCTTTACGTGTAAAAGAAGGTCGTTATAGTCAACTTGTTGGAACAAATGCTGTTTCTAAACAAGAATATGATGACATTAATGCTCAAGTGAAATTAGCGGAAGCAGATGTTGCAGCGGCTCAAGCAGCACTTAAAAATGCTGAAATTAATTTGGGTTATTCAACTGTTCGTGCGCCGATTTCAGGTCAGTCTAGCCGTTCTTCCGTAACCTCTGGTGCGTTAGTGACAGCGAATCAGGCTGATCCTTTAGTGACGATTCAACAACTAGATCCAATCTATGTTGATATCAACCAATCAAGCGCTGAGTTACTTCGCCTTCGTCAGCAAATGAGCAAAGGTAGCTTGGATAGCAGTGGTAATACACGCGTAAAAATCACACTTGAAGATGGTTCTGACTATCCGATTGAAGGTCAGTTAGCATTTTCTGGTGCGAGTGTAAATCCCGACACTGGAACAGTAACATTACGTGCTGTGTTCTCAAACCCGAACCATTTGCTATTACCAGGTATGTATGCAACTGCCAAAATTTCTCAGGGAATTTTGCCAAATGCTTATTTGGTTCCACAAGCAGCGGTTACTCGTTTGCCTACAGGTCAAGCGATTGCAATGGTTGTAAATGCTAAAGGGGTTATTGAGACTCGTCCAATTACAACTGTTGGTGTTAAAGGTCAAGATTGGATCGTGACTGAAGGTCTAAAAGCTGGCGATAAAGTCGTCGTAGATGGTGTTGCTAAGGTGAAAGAAGGTCAAGAGGTTTCAACTAAGCCTTACCAACCACAAGCAAATGCGCCTCAAGCTCAAGGTGCTGCACCACAAGCAGCCGAACAGAAAAAACAGGCCGACGCACCAAAAGCTGAACAAAAAGCAACTGCACAAGCTTAAGGGGTAGATTGCATGGCTCAATTTTTTATTCATCGCCCAATTTTTGCATGGGTGATTGCACTGGTGATTATGCTGGCGGGGATTCTCACGCTGACAAAAATGCCAGTTGCTCAATATCCGACGATTGCTCCCCCCACGGTAACCATTTCTGCGACTTATCCTGGGGCATCTGCTAAAACTGTTGAAAACACAGTAACTCAAATCATCGAACAACAAATGAATGGTTTAGATGGTTTACGTTACATTTCTTCTAACAGTGCGGGTAATGGTCAAGCATCGATTAACTTGAACTTCGAACAAGGTATCGATCCAGATATCGCACAGGTTCAGGTTCAAAATAAATTACAATCTGCGACAGCACTTTTACCCGAAGACGTACAACGCCAAGGCGTCCGAGTAACTAAATCTGGTGCAAGCTTTATGCAGGTTGTTGCCTTTTACTCACCAGATGGAAGCTTATCAGCATCAGATATTAAAGACTATGTGAACTCAAATATTTCTGAGCCACTCAGTCGTGTTGCGGGTGTTGGTGAGATCCAAGTCTTTGGTGGCTCTTATGCGATGCGTATTTGGTTAGATCCAGCGAAATTAACAAGTTTCAACCTCACTCCAAGTGATGTTGCAGCTGCAATTCGCGCGCAGAACTCTCAAGTTGCTGTAGGTCAGTTAGGCGGTGCGCCTTCAACTAAAGGACAAGTACTGAACGCAACTGTAAATGCACAAAGTATGCTGCAAACACCTGAACAGTTTAGAAAAATCTTCCTCAAGAATACTTCGACTGGTGCGCAGGTTCTTTTGGGTGATGTTGCTCGTGTTGAGTTAGGTTCTGATAACTATCAGTTCGATTCTAAATTCAATGGTAGTCCTGCTGGTGGTGTAGCAATTAAACTTGCAACTGGTGCCAATGCATTGGATACAGCTGCAGCTGTAGAAAAACGTTTATCAGAATTGCGCCATAACTATCCAAGTGGCTTAAAAGACAAACTTGCGTATGACACAACACCGTTTATTCGTTTATCGATTGAAAGTGTTGTACATACATTAATTGAAGCAGTTGTTTTAGTATTTATCGTCATGTTCCTGTTCTTACAGAACTGGCGTGCGACGATTATTCCTACACTTGCCGTTCCAGTAGTAGTGTTAGGTACATTTGCCGTTATTAACATGTTCGGCTTCTCGATCAACACATTAACCATGTTCGCGATGGTATTAGCAATCGGTCTCCTCGTCGATGATGCAATTGTCGTTGTAGAGAACGTAGAGCGGGTTATGCAAGAAGAACATCTTGAACCTGTACCTGCAACTGAAAAATCAATGAGCCAGATCTCGGGTGCCTTGGTTGGTATTACCAGCGTATTAACCGCTGTATTCGTACCAATGGCGTTCTTCAGTGGAACAACTGGGGTAATTTACCGTCAGTTCTCGATCACTTTGGTTACAGCGATGATTCTTTCTTTGATCGTTGCATTAACTTTTACCCCTGCCCTATGCGCTACATTGTTAAAACAACACGATCCAAACAAGCAAGAAAGCAACAATATCTTTGCACGTTTCTTCCGTTGGTTTAACCGCAGCTTTGATAAACTTTCTGTAAAATACCAAGGTGGTGTCAATCGTATGACACACCATAAGCTTTTCTCTGGGGTTATTTATATTGCTGTGATTGCTGCGTTAGTCGGTCTGTACAAAATGCTGCCGTCTTCATTCTTACCAGAGGAAGACCAAGGCGTAGTCATGACACTGGTACAATTACCGCCAAGTGCCAGCCTTGAACGTACAGATAAAGTGATCACGACAATGACTGATTACTTCATGAATAAAGAAAAAGATAACGTAGATTCTATCTTTACGGTATCTGGTTTCTCATTCACTGGGGTCGGTCAAAATGCGGGTCTAGCCTTCATTAAATTGAAAGACTGGGGCGAGCGTACCACACCTGAATCACAAATTGGTGCCATCATTCAACGTGGTATGGCATTGAATATGATCGTGAAAGATGCATCGTACATCATGCCATTGCAGTTACCTGCGATGCCTGAACTCGGTGTTTCGTCTGGTTTCGATATTCAGTTGAAAGATGTCAGTGGCCAAGGTCACGATAAACTTGTTGCTGCACGTAATGCGATCTTAGGTATGGCAGCTCAAGACAAACGTCTTGCTGGTGTTCGTCCTAACGGTCAGGAAGATACACCTCAATATCAAATTACGATTGATCAAGCGCAAGCAGGTGCTATGGGTATCAGTATCGCTGATATTAACAGTACGATGAGCATGGCTTGGGGTGGTTCATACATCAATGACTTCGTTGATCGTGGTCGTGTGAAGAAAGTTTATGTCCAAGGTGAAGCGGATACTCGCATGATGCCTGAAGACTTGAACAAGTGGTATGTGCGTAATAACAAAGGTGAAATGGTTCCATTCTCTGCCTTTGCAAAAGGTGAATGGACTTATGGTTCACCTCGTTTAGAGCGTTATAACGGTGTATCATCTGTTAACATCCAAGGTACTCCAGCTCCAGGCGTCAGTTCGGGTGATGCAATGCTTGCGATGGAAGAAATTATTGGCAAGTTACCGTCAATGGGCTTACAAGGTTTTGACTACGAATGGACAGGTTTATCTTTAGAAGAACGTGATTCTGGTAACCAGACAGTTCCTTTATTGATTCTTTCATTATTGATTGTATTCCTATGTCTTTCTGCGTTATATGAAAGCTGGTCTATCCCTGTATCAGTATTGCTTGTTGTTCCATTAGGTATCATCGGTGCATTTACTTTGACATGGTTAGGCATGGTGATTAAAGGCGATCCAAACTTATCCTTTAACATCTACTTCCAAGTCGCGATTGTTGCGGTAATTGGTTTGTCTGCGAAAAATGCGATTTTGATCGTAGAATTTGCAAAAGAGTTGCAAGAAAAAGGTGAAGACCTGTTTGAAGCAACGTTACATGCTGCAAAAATGCGTTTACGTCCAATTATCATGACAACACTTGCATTTGGTTTCGGTGTATTACCATTAGCTCTTGCAAGCGGTGCTGGTGCTGGTAGCCAACACTCAGTTGGTTATGGTGTACTTGGTGGTGTAATTTCTTCAACACTTTTAGGTATCTTCTTCATCCCTGTGTTCTTCGTGTGGATTCGTAGTATCTTTAAGTACAAACCTAAAACTTTAAATACTCAGGAGCATTAATCGTGATGCAAACTGTATGGTCTATTTCTAGTCGTGGCATCGTAATTTCTGCACTCGCGCTTTCTTTGGCTGCCTGCCAAAGCATGCGCGGGCCAGAGCCTGTTGTGAACACAGATATTCCTGAAGGCTATGCGTCGTATAGTAATGCTTCTGGAACATCAATCGCAGAACAAGGTTACAAAGATTTCTTTGCTGACCCTCGCCTGCTACAAGTGATTGATATGGCGCTTGCCAACAACCGTGATTTGCGTACTGCAGCGTTGAATATTCAAAAAGCGCAACAACAATACCAAATCTCAGAAAACAATCAGTTGCCGACGATTGGTGCAAGTGGTAGCGCGGTTCGTCAAGTATCGCCGAGCAGCAACCCAAATAACCCTTACTCAACTTACCAAGTGGGCTTAGGCTTAACTTCTTATGAGTTAGATTTTTGGGGTCGTGTTCGCAGCTTAAAAGATGCTGCATTAGACAACTACTTAGCTACTCAAAGTTCACGTGATGCAACGCAAATCAGTCTGATTGGTCAAGTTACTCAAGCTTGGTTAAATTATTCATTTGCCAGTGCACAACTTAAACTGGCAGATCAGACATTAAAAGCTCAATTAGACTCGTTTAACTTAAACAAAAAACGTTTCGATGTGGGTATTGATAGTGAAATCCCTGTTCGTCAGGCACAGATTTCAGTTGAAACTGCACGTAATGATGTTGCAAATTACAAAACACAAATTGCTCAAGCTCAAAACTTGTTGAATTTATTGGTAGGTCAATCAGTTCCAAACAACTTATTGCCGAGCCAACAAGTTGCTCGTATCACACAAAAAGGTGTGTTAACGGCGGGCTTACCAAGTGATTTGTTAAACAACCGTCCTGATGTCAAAGTTGCTGAATATCAGTTAAGTGCGGCTGGTGCGAATATCGGTGCTGCTAAAGCTCAGTTATTCCCAACTATTAGCCTTACTGGTTCAGCTGGCTATGCATCAACAGACCTGAGTGATTTGTTTAAATCAGCAAATGGTTTATGGTCTATTGGACCAAGCATCAATATGCCAATCTTTGATTGGGGCACTCGCCGCGCGAATGTAAAAATCTCTGAGACAGATCAGAAGATTGCATTAGCGAATTATGAGAAGTCAGTTCAATCAGCGTTCCGCGAAGTGAACGATGCTTTAGCTACACGCGCAAACATCGGTGATCGTTTGACCGCCCAACGCCGTTTAGTTGATGCAACCAATACAACCTATAAATTATCAAATGCGCGTTTCCGTGCAGGTATTGATAGTTATTTAACCGTATTGGATGCTCAACGTTCTGCTTACTCAGCTGAACAAGGTCTATTGTTATTACAACAAGCAGACTTGAACAACCAAGTTGAACTATACAAAACACTTGGTGGCGGTGTGAAAGCGACAAGCAGTGAAACTGTAGCGCACCAACCATCTAGTTCAGAAAAGCATTACGCAAAATAATCATCAACTTTTGCGAATAAAAAGCTCACTTCGGTGAGCTTTTTTTATTGCAACAATTGCGAATATTTCTTATCTTCAATACGACGTTTTAATGATTAGAAAATACAATGTTATTAAGTAGTTTAGAGTCCGTTCCTGGACATGAAATTTTGCGTCAATTTGATGTGGTATACGGCAGTACCGTTCGTAGTAAACACGTTGGTCGTGATCTCATGGCTGGCCTTAAAAATATTGTCGGTGGCGAACTCACAGGCTATACCGAACTACTGGAAGAGTCTCGCCAAGAAGCAACCCAACGAATGATTGATAAAGCACGTGCTTTGGGTGCAAATGCGATCGTAGGGATTCGTTTTTCTACCTCAAATATTGCACAAGGCGCATCTGAACTTTTTGTTTATGGCACAGCTGTAGTCGTTCAACCTGTAACACCTAAACTCCCTGACCCATTTGGTGCGTAGGCAAACATATGGATGGATTAATTTTTCAGATTGCCCTGTTTCTAATTCTTTTTTCAGTGGGTTGGGGTTTCGGTCGTCATATCGAACAAAAACATCTCCGTGAATTAGATGAAAAAGAAAAGCAGTTTGCACATATTCGAGTTGATACCAATCGCTTTGTGCAAACCATAGCACATGGGCAAATGGTCAGTAGCAACGTCGTTATTTCTCACGATTACTTTAAATATATACTTGCCAATATTCAAAACTTTTTCGGCGGTCGCCTGACCAGTTATGAAAGTGTGGTTGAACGTGCACGTCGTGAAGCAATGCTTCGCCTCAAGCAAGAAGCAGATCGAATAGGTGCAAATCATATTATGGGTGTTCGGATGAGTACCACTGAATTAGGGATGCAAGGTGGTATGGTTGAAGTATTTGCTTATGGAACGGCGATCGTCAATCATCATTAAAAACTTGTCCTGTCATCTCGAAAATAACAGGACAAAAACGCTAGTCGGCAAAAATCGCTTGCCAATAGTGGTAGGTTTTCTCTTCCCCATTATCAAGTTTAAAATCATAAGACATTTTTCGCGTCTCAATAATTTCAAACTCGAAAGGCTTTTTAAATAAAGCACCTGCATAAGCAAAAGTGTGGTATTCACCATTTTCACCACAGACATCGACGTCACTCGGCATTCTTGCAACAAGTTCAGCGTCAATATCTTGTCCGATAAAAGATGCATCTAATATACTGGCATCCGTTACGATGATCTTGGTTTTAATTCCCGAATCCAAAAAGCTTTGCATCACTTCTGCCGAATTTAAATTCCAGATTGGTTCAACGACTTCAATGCCTAGAGGATGTAGACGATCTTCTCGATATTTGCGTACATCGGACAGATAAATATCACCAAAAATAAAGTGCTCAACGCCTAGGGCTTTAAAATGATTAGCCGCGTCTAACATGCGTTGTTCATAAGTAGGAAGATTTTTTGGAAGAAATACAGGATAAAGTGGGATGCCAATACTTTCGGCTTGCTTCTCAAGCAATGCATGCGGGATCGCATGCATTGATGATAATTCTGTTTCTTCATTCACCGTTGTTAGTAAAGCAACAACTTCAAACTCATTTTGCTCTAATACAGCATGTAGTGCTAAAGCAGAATCTTTACCACCGCTCCAATTAAAAACGGCTTTCTTACGGATGTTCACTATCATTTAACTCGTGTTTTACGAATCATTTTATACAACAAGCTTGGCGATAAGCGAGAGACTAAAACACCGAGTTGTTCCTTTTTCCCACCAACAACAATATATTCCTCGCCTGCCATCAACGATTCGACCACACGTTCAGCAAATACACCTGCATCTAAACCATTTTCAATTGCTTCATCTTGATGACCTTGCGGCTTCCCCTCACCATTTAAGGCATTAAAAGAAACATTGGTTTTCACAAAACCAGGGAAAACCACAGAAACCTCAACACCGTCTTTGGCAACCTCAGCGCGTAAACTATTCGCCCACATATGAATTGCAGCTTTTGCAGCAGAATAACTTGCGCGATACTGAGTGCCTAACAACCCTGCTACACTTGAAACAAAGACCACTCGACCAGATTTTTGTTTAAGAAAAGTTGGCAAAACTGTTTTAGTAAAGAAAACTTGTGAGAAATAATCAACTTCCATGATGGCACGTTCAGTTTGCATGGTCGTGTCTTGAATCAATGCACGCTGACTCAAACCAGCATTATTAATCAACCAATCCACACGGCCTTTACATGCTAAAACTTGCTCATGTGCATGGCGGACTTGAGCTTCATCGGTAATGTCGGCAGCAATCGAAAGATGCTGTTCTGGCTTGAGTAAGCCCACTCGAACAGCCTCCAACTCATCATAACGGCGAGATGTTAATACAACTTGTGCACCTTGCAAGGCACATTCACGCGCCAAGGCTTTACCCAAACCCGAAGATGCCCCAGTGATCCATACCACTTTGTTTTCAAGACTTTTTAGCTTTGCCATAACCTGTTCCCTCTATGCTTGATGACGCATAAACTTAAGGAAATAATCAATATAAGTTGATGCAACTTGATGATCGAGTTGAGTGCCTAATTTCTCTAAACGCTTATATCCTAAATGTGTCGTCATCGTAATCACGCCATTTAACGTTTTATCGACCACAAAATTGAACTTTAAACATTTTTTAGGTTCACGAATTAAGTGTGTCACACCTACATCAATCACTTCTGTTAACAGCCGTAATGCATTTGAGATTTCTTGTTGATCACCAGCAGCTAGCTTTTGACTTGATGTTTCTACCCTTTGAGCCAATTTCTGATCAATCGGATAAGTCATGTAAATAGTTTCATCTTCAATTTGCAGTGTCTTAGACAAGTATTCAACAAGCGGTACTAAACGATCATTGCTAAAAAATGAGACTGACCACGGCATATATTTACGCACCGCTTCTAAGATTTGTTGAATCACTTTTTCAGATTCACCCGTTTGTGAATAGTGCTGATTTTCTTGTAATAGCACGATAAAAACTTGTTCGATGACCTCACAAGCCATTTCGGACAATACACTCCCCAAAGCATTGGCCTGACTATCTTTACTTCCTTGCATTAACTGCGTTCGAATATGCGCAAATCTTGCGTATGTATCCGCATGAATATTCAAAAAAACGGCGGTGTTCATTTTCTTAACCCTAATTTTTAGATCCATAAAAAAGAGGCTTTTTATCAGCCTCTTTTTATCCATCAATCTGTTTTTGTATCATTTTTGGCTTTCTGCACCCCGAATTTAACATATTCTATTCAGTATCAACATGCATAAATGCCAAAAAATGATTTACACAATCAGTCGCTGCATTTGAATCCACCTGATTGCCCATTTTCTCTAAACGCTTATAGCTTAAATGCGCGGTCATATTAATCACACCGTTTAAAGTCTTATCGACCACTTTATTGAAATTCAAACATTTTTTAGGCTCACGGATAAGACTTGTCACCCCAAGATCAACAATTTCAATCAACGTTTGGAACACATCCACCATATCTTGAATCTCATTGTTTTTTAACTTATTGACCAATGCATGAGCCTGTTGAACTAAGTTTCGATCAATTGGATATGACACATACACTTGTTCATCGTGATATTTGATCATATCTGAAAAATAATTCACAAAAGGACATAAGCGTTCGTTGCCAAACAAAGCAATCGACCACGGCATATATTTTCGAACCGCGCCAATAATCTGCTGAATTACTTTTTCGGATTCAGCGGCACTCTTTTGTGTGAGGTAGGTTGGTTGGCGATTTTGAATCAGCAGCACTGAAAATACTTGCTCCACGATATCACATGCAATTTCTGATAGTACTTCACCCAAAATGCGTGACTGGCTTTCTTGAGTCCCTGAATTCAACTGTTGGCGAATCGTCTCAAACTGTCCATGTGTCACTTCATTAATTTTCAATAAAATTGAATAACTCATAAGAAGCATCCTTTTTTTAATTTTCGCATTTTTATTTTGTTGTTTTATGCATCTACATTTATCAAATATGTGATCCAATAGACATAAATTTAGCTTTTTTCACATAAAAAACCAACGCATTTCGTCGGGTTTTTTAGATGAAAAAATTGATAGAATTTTTGCTACAATAGATCCAATTTTTTATTCATTTTTAATCTTCTGTATTATGACCGACGCTCAATCTGCTCAAAATATTGCAACAACCTACGATCCAACTGAGATCGAAAAAAAATGGTATCAAATCTGGGAAGACAAAGGCTACTTTAAGCCATCAGGTCAAGGTGATTCATTTTGTATTATGATTCCACCGCCAAACGTCACGGGTAGTTTGCACATGGGGCATGGTTTTAACAATGCCATCATGGATGCTCTCACCCGCTATAACCGTATGTCTGGCAAAAATACCTTATGGCAACCGGGTACAGACCACGCAGGTATTGCAACTCAGATGGTTGTAGAGCGTCAGCTTGGTGCACAAAACATTAGCCGTCATGACATGGGGCGTGAAAAGTTCATTGAAAAAATCTGGGAATGGAAAGAACAATCTGGCGGTACGATTACTCGTCAAATCCGTCGCTTAGGTTCTTCTGTGGACTGGTCTCGTGAACGCTTTACTATGGATGAAGGTTTATCCAATGCAGTAAAAGAAGTTTTCGTTAAGCTACACGAAGATGGTTTGATTTACCGTGGTAAACGCCTCGTAAACTGGGACCCGAAATTGCAAACTGCGCTTTCTGACCTTGAGGTTGAGTCAGATAAAGAAGAAGCAGGTTCATTGTGGCACTTCAAATATTTCTTTGAAGACAAATCACTCCGCACGCACGATGGTAAAGATCACATCGTGGTAGCAACCACACGTCCTGAAACATTACTGGGCGATACAGCCGTTGCAGTGGCGCTTGATGATGAACGCTATACGCATCTTGTCGGTCAAAACATCATTCTACCGATCACAGGCCGTGCTGTTCCAATCGTTAAAGACGAATATGTCGATAAAGAGTTTGGTACAGGCTGTGTAAAAATCACCCCTGCGCACGACTTCAATGACTATGAAGTGGGTAAGCGTTGTGAATTGCCAATCATCAACATCTTCAACAAAAATGCGGAAGTGTTGGCTGAGTTTGAATACATCGCTAAAGCGGGCGAGCAAATTTCTAAAACCATCGCTGCGCCATCAGACTATATTGGTTTAGAGCGTTTTGCGGCACGTAAAAAATTAGTTGAACAAGCTGAAGCGGAAGGCTGGTTAGATCAAATTCAACCGTACACCTTGAAGCCACCACGCGGTGATCGTTCAGGTGTGATCGTTGAGCCATTATTGACTGACCAATGGTATGTGAAAATTGCACCACTTGCTGAGCCAGCTATTAAAGCGGTAAAAGATGGTGACATCAAATTTGTACCTGAGCAGTACAGCAACATGTACATGGCATGGATGAACAATATTCAAGACTGGTGTATTTCACGTCAGCTTTGGTGGGGTCACCGTATTCCAGCTTGGTACGATGCCGAAGGTAATGTCTTCGTTGGTCGTGACGAAGCTGAAGTCCGTGCTAACAACAACATCCCTGCTGATGTTGCATTGAGTCAAGATGAAGACGTACTCGATACATGGTTCTCATCTGCACTGTGGACGTTCTCAACTTTAGGTTGGACAGGCGATAAAGCCAAAGATGCGGAAAACTATTTCCTCAATACCTTCCACCCGACTGATGTGTTAGTGACTGGTTTTGACATTATCTTCTTCTGGGTGGCGCGCATGATCATGATGACCATGCATTTCATGAAGAATGAAGATGGCACGCCACAAGTTCCGTTCAAAACTGTGTATGTACATGGTTTAGTCCGTGATGGCGAAGGTCAGAAGATGTCTAAATCTAAGGGTAACGTACTTGACCCATTAGACCTCATTGACGGTGTAGACCTAGAAACCTTAGTCCAAAAACGTACTACAGGTTTAATGAACCCGAAACAAGCAGCGAAGATTGAAAAATCAACCCGTAAAGAATTCCCAGAAGGTATTCAAGCTTACGGTACAGATGCTGTGCGTTTCACGTTCTGTGCGCTTGCCAACACAGGTCGTGACATCAAGTTCGACATGAAACGTGTTGAAGGTTACCGTAACTTCTGTAATAAGATTTGGAACGCGACTCGTTTCGTGTTGATGAATGTTGAAGGTCAAACCGTTGGTCAAACTGCACGCCCTGATCTATGGGAGTTGCCTGAACAGTGGATTATCAGCCGTTTACAAAAAGCGGAAGCTGCGGTTCAACAAGCCTTTGCAACTTATCGTTTAGACTTGGCTGCACAAGCAATTTATGACTTCATCTGGAATGAATACTGTGACTGGTATGTCGAATTGACCAAGCCAGTATTGAACGATGCAGAGGTGTCTGAAGAGCGTAAAGCTGAAGTTCGTCGTGTATTGTTAGCGGTGATGGAAGCATCTTTACGTTTGGCTCACCCAATTATGCCGTACTTGACTGAAGAAATTTGGCAAACCCTTGCGCCAATGCTCGGTATTCAAGGCGAAACCATTATGACTGCGGCATACCCTGTGCCTGCTCAAGAGAAAATTAATGAGCAAGCTGAAGCGGACATGCAGTGGTTACAAGGTTTGATTGGTGCGGTACGTAACATCCGTGGTGAAATGGGCTTAGGTAATGCACGTTTACTACCTGTATTGCTTCAAAACACCACTGAAGCTGAAAAAGCACAGATCACCCGAATTGAAGCGTTGTTTAAAGCTTTAGCGAAAGTTGAAAGCATTACTTTCCTTGCTGATGCTGAACAACCGCCATTGTCTTCTTCATCTGTGGTAGGTCATGTGTCTGTATTTGTTCCAATGAAGGGTTTAATTGACCCGAAAGCGGAATTGGGTCGCCTTCAAAAAGACTTGGACAAAGTGCAAAAGCAACATGACCAAATTGCGACTAAACTTGCCAATGAAGGTTTTGTGGCGAAAGCACCTGCGGCTGTAGTTGAAGGTGAAAAAGCGAAATTGGCTGAGTTTGCTGACCAGTTAGCGAAGATTAAAGCGAATATGGAGCAGATTGCAGCGCTTTAATGCTTTCAAATGATTAATATTTAAACTAAAATCCCTTCTAATTAGAGGGGATTTTTTATGCGTTTTTTTACATTTAATGAAATGAAAGCTTATGCTGAAAGTGAAACATCTCGCTTCAACATAAGTATGGAAAGCTATTTTAATGAATCTCTAAAACAACAAAATCTGAAAAATAACTTTGATATTTTTCTTTCACACTCTTCTAAAGATAAAACTCTAATTTTAGGTATTAAAAAATTTATAGAAGAAAGTGGTTACACCGTATACATAGATTGGGTAGATGATCCTCAACTTGATCGTGCGCATGTAAATGTAACAACAGCAGATGTGCTTCGTACAAGAATGAAGCAATCCAAATTTTTAGTATATGTAGACTCTGATAATGCAAAATCTTCAAAATGGATGCCTTGGGAATTAGGTTACTTTGATGGCTATAACTCTGAAAAATTAGGAATTTTAGTTATTAGAAACAGCTCAAATGAAATATATAAAGGGCAGGAGTATTTAAATCTTTATCCAATAATAGAAAAAGGAAATTTAAATTCGGCACTTAATAATGCAACAATAAATAATCAATCATTTTATGACTATTTTGGCAATGAAAAAATAATGTACTAGGATAATAACTCATCCTAGTGCAATACTACAGTTAACTAAAAATTAACTCTCAAATTATATTTTTCTACATTACTTCGGTTTCTAAGTGCTTTTTCAATCCAACTATCAAATTGACTTAGAAACTGATTCCATGTACATGTAACAATATAGTCATTATCATATATTCCATACGAATAAGCAGGCTTGAGATTATCTTTATTCAATTTTAAAATTTCAAAGCCAAAACCATAATTATTAACATAATTATAATTTCCTAATGAATCAGGCAAAATTACTGCTAGCACAGCATTTGGATTACTATAATTTCCTTTCCTATTTTTAATTCTCAATGAATAAGAAATTTCCCATGGAATCCATTGATCTTTTTCAGCAGGGTAAAAAGTTTTCATATTCGGAGAAATAAGAACAATAGTAATAGAACTATCAAAAATTTTATCTGCTAATTTAGAATAAATCGTTGATTCCTTAAAAGATGCTAAAGATTCCCCATCATTTTCACCTTTATTAATATGACCATATTTAGGCAACAGTTTTTGTTGAATAATATCAACATAATGCCTAGGAGTCGTTTGTTCCCAATATGAAGTAGAACTAAACTTTTGTACGCTTGAATCTGCATACTTATACGAAATAAAAATCTTATTCCCCACCTAAAATCCCCTCAAACAATTCATCAAATAATGGTAAATAACAAAAATCCGTTAATAATCTTTCATTTGTAAAGTTTTCTTGTAAATATAAAATTCTTGAAGCTGCACCTGTTGATGCTATTGGAAATACAGGAACGTCAGGATGAGCTTCTTTGAATAATTTATATTCATCTTCAACTCCCTCCATTCCTCCAATAAAAATAGCAGCACAGAAATCATTTTTAGTAATCATTTCTTTGCGCATTAGTTGCAGACTGGAAGCTTTATCATCTAAGGCATCCGTTCGAATAATTTTTTCAACATATTCATTTTCAGGTGGGAAAAATTCCGCAAAAAAATTAGATTGATATAGTGTGACGTGGTCTTCAACTTTTAACTGTTGTTTTTCCAAGACCAATTTAATTAATGGGGTAATAGAAGGATGACCTCCCCATATCAATTCTGCTTTCGGTAAAACTATTCTAGCTAGAGCAATCACAGCATCACGTATAGCAGTATTGTCAGCAGTATCAAAATATTTGGGATCTCTATCTGCTAATGGAATACTTGCCGATAAAAATATTTTTTTTAACTTACTAGCCATTCTGACACCTTACTAATTTCTTTGGTTTTTACTGGCAAATGCTCATTTAGCCAATTTAAATGTCGTAGCCAGATTTCTCGAATATGAATCTCATCATATAGAATGAAAATCTTATCTAGCTGATCTTCGTAAATAGCTTTAATGAGAGTTTGTGATTCTTCACAATTTAATGCTTTAGGCATACCAATCGCAGGAACGACTATCGATTTTTCACCATCTTTTTCAAGCTCGATAAATTTATGACTTGAAAGGGTTGCTGTTACGTTATATTTGTCAGCATAACGCATAAAGCTAGAGATCAAATTATCTTGTCGGGAAGCTAAAGTTCGAGCTCTTAATGATTCCGTAAATTTGACAATCTGTAGCAGACTCTCTTCTTTCAAATTAGCATTTTTATTTTCAAAATCATCATTAATAAAGTCTGATTCGTTTAGTTTAAATACCTCAGAAAGCTCTGTACCCGAGACTACGTCAAAATCTGGCCAAACTACTTGAACTAAACCTAATGAAGCTGCGTTAGCATTTGCAAGTTCCTGTTTTGTCCATTCACTTTCTAAATAGTTTTTTGTACTTAGGAGTACAACAACATCACTGTCAATCATTCTTTGCCATAACTCATCTTGAAATGGCTCAGATTTGCGAATTGAATGAGTATCAAGGAATACGTCAAAGTTGTGTTGCTCAAGATATTCATATAACTGAATTGCAACACCTGATGAATCACTACGTTTATAGCTTACAAATGCACGCCGCTTTGCCTTGAGTAAATTAAAAGCCTCTAATGCATTATTCACAACTTTTTCAATAGCCAAATCTATTGGCAACCCTAAAAGACTTAACCCATTATATTTTTGAATCAACTCAGGCACTAAATTGTTAAATTGTGATAAATCTTCATCAATCAATGGAAGTAATAAAGTCGCATCCATTACCAATTTATTAACAATGTCTTCATCTAAAAAACTTGTGTCAGTTCTTTGCCCCATGTAAATGCAAAATGCAGGATTTGCATCTGTATATTCTTCAAAATTATATCTATCAAGAATTTTAAAGAATGTCCTATCAATTCCTAATTCATCAATTCTTTCAAAAAAAACATCTTTAATTTTTGGAAGTAATCGATGATCAATTGCTCCCATAAGTATTAGTTGGTAATAGTGCTTCAAAGTAGCCTCTTTATTTTTGATAATTGATTAAACATATGTATGCATAAAGTTATTTTTCAAGACAAAGCTCCTATTATATTTAATTTTTTATAAAAACCCATGCTCCAACAACATCTCTACTCCACTCACTTTTTTCATATGCTTTAAACGCTCTTTTTCCCACTTCAACTGCTGCTTTAACTCCGCACAGTCTGCATCTATGGCTTTATACACATCACCAATATGCACATGCTCGGCTTTTACTTTTTTCGCCAACTGAAAAGAATCTAAAATCACATCAATTTGACTTTCAAGTTGCTGACTTTGTGCATCCAACGCCAGCTTATAAAACTTCACTTGCTCCGCGGATAACTCTTTCGCGCCAACACCTTTATTTTGTTCAAGCTGCAACTGAAGTTTTAGCAAATAAAATAAATCCTGCTGTTCATACGCCTGACTTGCCTGCTGAAACAATTCAGTTTTTTCTGCTTTCTTGGTCTCATCTTGCTCTCGGTCAGGATGAATCATGGCAGCAATTTTTAAATACACCGTTTTCAGCGACTGCGCTGCCATCTGCTCGGCTTGTTCGCGTTTTTGTTGCTGTCTTTGCTGTTTGGCTTGTTCGCGTGCTTGTTGCTGTTCTGCTGCATGTTGTTCAAAATCATCTTCATACGATGTTATTTGCTCATCACGTTCAGGCTGATCAGTGCTGATGTGCTGTTTTTTTTATTTTTCTTTGCGGACTGCTGCTCATGTTGCTGATAAAAAGCATGAATCTGATCGACCAATTGTCGCTGTTCGTTAGAGAGCATTTTGGATTGCTTGAGCACACGTGCGCGCTGGGCAATGCTGTCATCCAGTTGCTGCATATCGGCTTTAGAAAATTCGTGACTGTGTAAAATATCCCAAAGCTGTTGCAACTGCTGAAACAGAACAGCATGCAGTTCATTATAGACAGGTAGCAGTTTTTGTCGTGTGTGTTGTTGAATTTCAGCTTGCGCATTTTGCCATGTGGCAAGGCTAATTTTCTGCTGTTCAATTTTATCAATCAGGCGATTGAGTTTATTCTGCTGTGGTGACTGTTCCGCCCCTTGCTGCATGTTGACTTTAAGATCAAAGGACATCACACATCTACCTGAAAAAGAAAAAGTGTAGCAATAATCAAAGGCCAAAAGTAGCACTCAGGCCTTTGAACAGCTAGGCAAATCGATCAGAAAAAGCCAAGGAACAACTAAGCAAGACATTCCATAATATCTGTGATTGAAGCAATCACTCGATTACGTCCCTGCTGTTTTGCCCGATATAAATATTGATCTGCACGGCGAATGGCATTCTTATCAAGGTTCAGACAAGGATAACGACCGTTTTCTTTTTTAACTCTACAATATCCATAAAGCTGTGCTATTTTTAAGCAAAATGCACCACTTTTCACCAAAACTCACAATTAAATTCTAAATTGGTGCGTTTTTTGCATAATAATTTCCATTAAATTGAGTTGTATTCGTATAACTTGAGTTTTTAGATTTACTAAATCTATTTTGGTGCAAAAAACGAATCAAACATTTACACCAAGACCAGATTTAGCACTTTTTTTGAGCACCACTATGCAAAACGTAGATTTATTTTTCTTACTGCTCGGTGCAGTACTGGTATTGGCAATGCATGCTGGCTTTGCATTCTTGGAACTTGGCACAGTACGCCATAAAAACCAAGTCAATGCTCTCAGCAAAATCCTCACAGACTTTGCGATTTCAGCAATCGCATACTTCTTTGTGGGGTATTGGATTGCATATGGACAAAATTTTTTCCATATGGGGGCTGTCCTCGCAGAAGATCATGGCTATAACTTAATGCGCTGCTTCTTCTTGCTGACATTTGCTGCTGCGATCCCTGCCATCGTTTCGGGAGGCATTGCTGAACGCGCGAAAATGCGTCCACAAGCTATCGCAACCTTGCTGTTAGTTGCACTGATTTATCCATTCTATGAAGGCATGATCTGGAACGGTAACTATGGTGTACAAACATGGTTAGAAAGTACATTCGGCGCAAGTTTCCATGACTTTGCAGGTTCTGTCGTTGTACATGCAATGGGTGGATGGATTGCTTTAGCAGCCGTCATTTTACTCGGTGCTCGTCATGGTCGTTATAAGAAAGATGGTCGCGTCAGTGCGCATCCACCCTCATCAATTCCATTTCTCGCTTTAGGTTCATGGATTTTGATCGTAGGTTGGTTTGGCTTTAATGTGATGAGTGCGCAACGTGTTGAAGCGATTTCTGGATTGGTGGCAATCAACTCTTTAATGGCAATGGTTGGCGGTACTTTAGCAGCGAACTTTATGGGCAAAAATGACCCCGGTTTCTTACACAATGGCCCATTGGCCGGCTTAGTTGCAATCTGCGCAGGCTCAGACATTGTGCACCCAATTGGTGCATTATTAATTGGTGGCGTTGCGGGTGCACTATTTGTTTACCTATTCACTTATACACAAAATAAATTAAAAGTGGATGATGTACTTGGTGTATGGCCATTACATGGCGTATGTGGTGCATTTGGTGGTATCGCTGCGGGTATTTTTGGTCAAGAAATGCTTGGAGGTTTAGGTGGGGTTTCGCTTATGTCTCAAATCATAGGTACAGGTTTAGGAATTGCGATCGCACTTGTCGGTGGCTTTGTGGTGTATGGCATCTTGAAAGCAACTTTAGGTATCCGTCTTTCTCAAGAGGATGAATATCGTGGTGCTGACCTTTCTATTCATAAAATTTCAGCCAACTCCGAAGAGTCGATGTTCTAATTTTTCAGTAGTTTAAAGCGGCTAAAAAGCCGCTTTTTTTATGCTTATTTAAGAGATGCTTAAGATTAGAACAGTTTAATAAAAAATATATTGTCTTCATTTGAATTGTGCCGCCTATGCACCTGAAAACACCTTTTTTTATACAGATGAGTTTTCTTCTGCTAATTAGTTTTTCCATTTTACTCTGGGTTTTTCCTGTGGGTGGATCAATTGACTTATATCTCATCCAACCGTGGGTCGGTACGTTTGGAGACTTTGCGCTCAAAGGTGATTGGTATTTGGCAAAGCTAAATCATAGCTATGTAAAACAGATCATTACCGTTGTGTATGTGACCTTTTTTATTTTATGGGCACTGTCTTTTAAAGTCGAAAAATTCAAAGCGAAACGTTGGCAATATGGCTATATGTTTTGGGTCAGCATGCTATGTACTTGTATCGTTGGCTTTATGAAAGCGCATTCGGCTCACGCCTGCCCTTGGGCAATGACGCATGAAACTGCGACGGGATTTGTATGGGATTTTTCAGCTACCGCAGGTCATTGTTTCCCCGGTGGACATGCAAGTACTGGCTTTGCACTCATTACAGGCTATTTTGTTTATCGACTTGATCAAAAAGGTCGTGCGTGGTTTTACTTATTTGCGAGTGTCATTTTAGGCTTTGCAATGGGATGGGCACAAATGATGCGTGGTGCGCATTTCTTAAGTCATAATCTTTGGACAGGATGGATCTGCCTTGCAATTAACTTTGTTGTTTATGCAATCACCTACAAACGCCATCTTGCAAATAGTACGACCATTTCCATACCTCAATCTAAGCTTGATGTGGTAAAGTGACCTCCTAATGGAACGGTTATAATCACTTAGGTATAGTTTGTTGCGAATGGATGACTTTCAAGAATTTCTAGAAACCGCTTTAGTTACTCAACAAGAATCAATTAAAGCGTACACCTTAGACTCTGGCAAAGTGTGGTTAAAGAAAGCGTCTGAACGTCATGGTTTGTGGTTATACACGCCTCTAAAATGGTTGGCCAAAATTTTTAACTTGGGTGCAATCATGCCTGTTCCGAATCAAGGTGGTTCGGCAGCGATTCAATGTGAATACAATCGTATCCAACAGCTCAAAGCATTGGGAGTATCAACCCCAAATGTTCTAGCGCTTTCCAAAAAAGGCATACTCTTAGAAGATCTTGGTTCTCAACGTCAAAGTAAGGTAAAGCAATTAGACCAATCCTTAGCACGTTGCAAAGATGATATTGCAGCCAAGTTAAACTTGTTTACTCAAGCGATTCAAGCGATCCAGCATGTACATTTGCAAGGCGGATATTTAAGTGAAGCTTTTGCTCGCAACATTCTAGTAGACAAAGATACTCATTTTAGTTTTATTGATTTTGAAACAGATCCAGCATCTGTGCTAAGCCTACATGATTGTTATGTTCGAGATTGGTTGTTGTATATTTTCTCTACTGCTTATCACTTCGAGTTTGAACAGCTTTCTGAAGCCAGCCAAATTCTATATCGAGCATTACTCGCTGAGCCTCAAGTCTATAAAGACATTTGCAAAGTGGGTAAGCGCTTAAATTGGGTTTTACGTTTAAATGTCAGTCGTGTTGGCAATGATGGCAAACGCATCCAAAAATGCGTGCTATTTTTACGCTATTTAAGAGAACATGGCGAAGTCAAATGATGATCACATATCATTTAACTTGCTAGCAGCTTATCCGTGACGCTCAAGCTTTTTAGGCAGACGAACAATTACAGATAATCCTCCCAAATCAATACTGCGTCCCAATTGCAATGTTCCACCAAGTCGTTGAGTCGCTTTGTCAACAATAGAAAGTCCTAAACCACTGCCCACTTCAAGATGATGATGAACACGGTAAAAGCGCTTTAAAACTTTGTCATAGTTTTCTGGGGCAATTCCTGAACCACTGTCTTCGATTTGAATACAAGCATAATCCTCATTCTCGTTATAAACTGAAATGTTAATGATGCCCTGACTTGGCGTGTATTTGATTGCATTATCAATCAGATTGAAAATGATTGAATGTACCGTCGACTCAAGACTTTGCATCTCAATCACATCATTTCGTTCAAAGCCAAGATCAATTTCTTTCTGCATAGCAAGATTGACCAGTTGCTCAACACAGTTCAAAGCAACATCATTCAAACGGAATAGCGTATTTGGCTCGATCAACATCAAACCGACATCTTGTTTTGCCAAAGCCAAGAGTTGAGTGACCAAATGCTGAATACGTGCCAGTCCCTTACTTAGATTCTTTAAGGACTCATGTTCTGGGAACTGACTCATCAAAATCTTAGTCTGTAGATTCAATGCAGTTACTGGCGTGCGAAGTTCGTGTGCTGCATCTGCAATAAACTGCTTTTGTTCCGCCTGAGCATGTTGAATTCGCTCGAACAGATGGTTCATTTCCTCAATGGTTGGGATGAGTTCTTGAGGATATTCCTGACTATCAATCGGTGCTAAACCATCTGAATCACGTTGCTGTAATTCTGCTTTAAAATCATCCAACGGTTTGAGACTCAGGCTAATAATAAAAGCCAAGATAATAATCGCAAATGGCAGTAGCAGCACATAAGGAATAAACATACTCCCAGCAAGTTCCCATGCGAAGCTTTTGCGGACTTGCTCTTGTTGACTGACTTGGATTTGATAATCTTTTAGTGGAATAACATAAACGCGCCATTTGCCTTGTGGTGTTTCTTGAGTATAGAAACCTGCCTGTTGTACAGGTGGGATCAGCAAATGGGTTTGATGCCATAAATGGCTTTGATCCTTATACGCCCAGATATCGACAAGTAGGTCTTCTTCATGATAGGTGCGATGCAACTCAACCTTACTTGCAACGGGCGTTAGAGGCTGAGTTGTTGAGCGTTCTGCCATATATTGCATTTGCGTATCAAGAATTTCATCTACTTCATGCAAGGCAATTTTATAAGCAGTAAAAATCAATAAGCATCCAAGCAATAAACTAAAGATTGATGTGCCCCAAATGAGCCGTTTTTTTAGCGAATATTGCTTGGGTGTTTTCATAAGTCTTAGGGTTGTCCCAGTCGATAGCCTAATCCACGAATCGTACGAATGAAGTCTTTACCTAGTTTTGCACGCAAATGGTGGACATACACTTCGATTGTATTACTCGTAACTTCACTATCAAAATCATACAACTTATCTTCAAGATTTGCTTTGGAAAAAATCTTATTGGGATGGGTTACCATTGGAATAAGAATCGCCCACTCACGATTCGACAACTCGATTTGCTGACCTTTGAACGTCGCTAAATGATGTTCGACATCCAAGACTAAATCGCCACTTTTCAACAGTTGCGAATTATTTTTCAATTGCGTCATTGCTGTATTGCCACGGCGTAACAATGCATTGATACGGGCAAGCAATTCATCAAATTCATAAGGTTTAATCAAATAGTCATCTGCTCCCTGATTTAAACCCTCAACACGATTTTGCAGTTGGTCTCGCGCCGAAATAATCAACACAGGCAATGCGCCACGTTGACGAATTTGACGCAAAATCTGCATACCATCCATCAATGGCAAACCAAGATCGAGTAACACCAAATCAAAATCTTGCTTTGATAAAAGCGTCAATCCATCTACACCGTTATTAACCCACTCCACGTCAAATTGATGATATCGCAATAACGTCAATGTCGACTCTGCAATCATAAAATCATCTTCGATCATCAAGATTTTGGTCATGATTTCATCTCACTTATGGATTTGAGCATGTAGCTAACATGTCATTTTTAGGGTCAATTACTTTGGTTTTTACGTCTAACAAACTCAACATCGTTGGGAATAAGTTATCTTGGCTTAATTCCTTTTGACGTTGTTGCGACAAACAACTCATTTGTTTCTGCGCCTGTTGTTTCCACGTATCAGAGAACCACATTAACATCGGCACATGTGTTTGCTGAGATGGTGCAATTGCATAAGGCGCGCCATGTAAATACATGCCACTTTCACCCGTCGACTCACCGTGATCAGACAAATACCACAAACCTGTTTCATATTGGGTTGCTGTCTTTAGGGTTTCAATTAAAGAATCTAAAACATAATCCGTGTAGAGCAAAGTATTGTCGTAACTATTTAATAATTCATCACGAGAACAACCTTGAATCGCATTGGTATCACACGTTGGTTTAAAGACTTTATATTGCGGTGGAACGCGTTTGTAATATGCAGGCCCATGACTTCCCATCTGATGTAATACCACTAAATGCGGACGTGTATCATCCTTCGGAATCGTTGCTAAGTATGCTTTTAAACTATCAATTAAAATATCATCAAAACATTCTTCATCTTTACACCATTTCTTTTGAATTGGTTCTGGAATTTTGAACTGTTCAACACGGTCACACGTTCCTTTACAACCAGAATTGTTATCAATCCATGTCACTTGATACCCAGCTCGCTTCGCAATATCTAGCAATCCTTCGCGATGATTCGCTAGACTTTCATCATAATCTTCGCGTGGCATACCTGAGAACATACAAGGTACTGAAACTGCAGTGGCTGTACCACAAGAACTTACTTGTGAGAAATTGATAATGTCTTGTTTCGATAATTTAGGGTTGGTGTTCTTGCTATAGCCATTTAAGGAGAAATTTTCTGCACGCGCAGTTTCACCGACGACTAGAACCATTAATTTAGGCAACTTGGATGCATCAGTTTTTTGCATCGTTGCATCTTCACCATAGGTTACGAGCGGAAGATTTTCTTTAGGTGCTTTCTTTTTATAATAAGACGCAAAAGATGCAATCATATTTTGTGGTGAAATCATACCTTTCAAATCACGGTTTTCACGGAAGATTGCTGCAAAATCAACATAGAAAACAAAAAGTAGACCGCCTACCATTGCTAAAGAAACAACCGAAGCAATCACCTTCTTGAGCAACTGACCAATGATTGGTTCAGATTTTAGTTTTACCATTAAGATCGCAATGATTGGTAAAACCGTCATCCCTAAAGTCCAGACAACCAAATGCCAAGACCAAGTATCACGCGCCTCTGCCATATCTGTTTGCATCAGATTTTGCACTTGATCAGAAGTAATCAAGACACCTAAAGTACTCACTGCATATGAAGCAAATCCACCGATAAAAACGAGTGCAATTGCAATTGGTTTAGCAGTCCATTTCCAGTTGAATAACTGAAAAATAAAGTTATACAGTGCAACAACAACCAAAACCGAAGCCGCAACAAATAGACCTGCTTTGATGCCTGTATAAGGGGTAAGGGATTGAAGCTTTTCATAAAAAGCGATATTCAGGAAAACCCCTAACCAAATTGCGAGCAATAAGTTAAAAGTAAGTAGTGAAATCGGCCTGATCTTAAGTTTTTGTAGCAGCATAATCATCACAATCTAAAAAGAAAATTCTTAGCTTCGCTAAGATAAAAATTGAAACTTAAAAATGACTTAAACTAAATACCTGATGTTTCACAATACTGCTGATTGAACGCTAAAACTCGTATCATGACGCTAAAAATTATTTATATGAAAACAATAATTTCCTTATACCCGATCATTCCAAACATCGTATTATTTTATTGTTAACAAGCCATCCAGTGGATAAGGCGATTATAGTGTAATGAAAAAAAAATTGAAATAAAAAAACACCCTATAAGCAGCGCTTAAGGGTGTTGTTTTAAGCTAAAGTATTAGAACTTGAACTCTAAACCTAAACCTGCAACTGGTTGCTTGTCTTTCTTACTTGCTTGTTCAAGTGTCAAATAACCTGCATAACCATAAGTTTTAACTTGTTTGTTAAAAGCATAGTCTGCACCAGCGATAATTTGCTTCGCTTTAAAATCAGATGAGTTATCTTTAAAGCTCGTATCATTTTGGCTGTACTGACCTTTTACCGTCCAGTTTTTCGCTTGAGGAATATTATATTCAGCGCCAATTAACCAACCTTGTGCATCATCAATATTCTCAGAACCCGCATCATTTCCAGCAACAGCTTCTACTTCTGATGTCTGGTACATTGCTTTTAACGCCAAACCATCAATTGGATTCACACGACCAATGGCACGAACAGTATTGGCTGCTGCAAATAAAGATCCAACATCAATATCAGGTTCAGCGGCATTTAACATGCCACGTCCTAAGAAATTACTTGGAATTGCTTTGTCATAAGCTAAAGCTGCAACAACCATTGGGTTTTCATATACAACAGAAGCTGACCATGCATCACCTAAACCACGACCAGAAACTTTAGCACCACCACTGGATTTTTTAATCCCAGAAGATTCACCTGTTGCAAGTAATGCGTTGAATTTGAAACCACCGTCTAAAAGTTTCACTGCTGGTGATTCATATACCACCACATTATCAATACGGTTTTCGCCTGTGAAGATCCCTGTTACATCCGCTTTATTTGCGACATAGTTATTGAAGGTATCTACTACACTTGATAATTGTTTCAACGGCGTATCATGCTTACCGATTTTAACAGTACCCAATTGACTGTCTTTTAAACCTACATAACGGTTACGTTGAGTCCAGTCACTACTATCACCATCAGCACTAAAACCCCATTCAGCAGCATATACAGCACTTAAACGGTCAGTCAGTTTTTCATCACCCTTTACGCCGATAAAAGAACTGTTTGAACTAATTTCCCAAACATCTTTATTCGATTTAGTTGCATTTTTTTTCTGGTAAATAGTCAACGCTAGCATCAATCTCACCGTAGATTGTTGGCGCTGCAAAAGTTGATGTTGCAAGTAAACTGAGCACTGCTGCTGTTACAATTTTGATTTTCATTGATGACATCCTAGTTAATTTGTAACAAATCCTACACATTAACTTTATATGACAAAACAATTAAAATCTTATTTATTTATTCTATTTTCGACTAAAGTTTAATTTTTATACACGATGATCATTTACTGTTAAAAATAAAAAATATTCAATAATATCATATATTATCAATATCTTATAAAAACAACCATTTCTTTAATTTAAGGCGATTCAAATCTTAGTAGGCAATTTTTTGATTTTATTGAAGTAGGGTCTTCATCTCTTTTTATCCATGTATACACCCATTCAATATTTCAACCTAGAACAACAAAAAATTAATTTTGTAATAAATATCTAATGTGGTCTTGCCTTTTTCAACCAGTAATAAATCGGCCATAAGCAAATCACCGCAATCATACAAATCACAGTTAAATAACGAGTGTACCCTAGCCAATCCCCTATTACCCCACTCATTAAATAAAGTAAACCACTGATCGTCGCCATCACAGAAACCTGAAAAGTAAAATCTGTGCCTGCAAAGTTTTTACGGCTGTATTGCATCACTAAAGTCAGCATCACGACCAAAAGCATTGCCGAACATGCATCTTCAAATGCATTGATGGCATACAACCACATCGGTGCAATCGGAGAATGATGCTCAAACGCATAAGCAAGATAACCGTAAGCGATAAGGCTGAATATTTTTAATATTGAAAATAAAATCAAAGCCGATGATCTAGAAAAATATCTAAGCAATAGTCCTGCTATACCGGCACCAATCAATGCTGCGATTGCACCAAGCATGGTAATGTAAATTCCGATTTGCGAAAAACTTAGCCCTATATCGACCATTAACGGTTTTAAAAGTGGCCCTGCAAGCCCATCAACGATTTTGAAGCTGATTAACACCATTAACCAAGCTTTTAACTCTACAGATGAACTAAAGTAAGCAAGATATTGTCGAACGGCCTGAAATAGTGATGTCTGTATTTTTGCAATATCAGTAGAAGCTTTAGGATGAACAGGTTCTTTATAAAATAAGATCGCTAATGTATTTAAAAAGACAATCGCAGCAAGTAATAGAAAAGTTGCTTGCCATTGCAGCCAGTCCAGACTCCACAACACAGCCCCACCACCGACAATAAAGCCAAGCCTTGAACCAATCACTTGGAAGGTATTGCCCCAATGTTGTTGATCAGTTTTAAGTAAATTAACTGCCAAACCATCTGTTGCAATATCTTGCGTTGCGCCTGTTAAATTGCTCAGTAGCAATAGAATAAAAAAGATCAACAAGTAACTGGGTTGATCCAAAGCTTGAATGGGGAAAAATGAAAGTAAAATTAAAATCAAAACACTGCAAAGCTGTGTAGGAATAATCCAGCTTCGATAATGCCCAATATAAACACTCCCATTCCTTTCACTACCGAAAACGGATGGATAAGGTATGGCATAACGATCAACATAGGCAGCCCAAAATATTTTGATTGACCACGGCAGCATCAACAAGCCAAAACCGCCGATATGTGCCAGAGAAACACCTTGCGCTCTTAAAATGACGGGCAAAGCATGTGTCATAAAGCCGACAGGTAGACCTTGAGCCCAATACAGTGAAAATAATAAGACATAAACTTGCCGTAAATTAGGCATGTATCAATTTCCTCGACAAGTGCTTAGTAAGTTCAAAAGTATCTAATCCTCTCAAAATCTTGACGATATTTTCTCATTTTTTGCCAATGCAGAGTATCTCCTCAGCGTTTAAGATAATTATAGTTGTCATTATTTAGCTTTACTTATGCCACAACATTTTCCAGATTTACCACCATTAGTTCCCCAACGTGGAACTCATTATAGTCGGGCTTTGTGTAAAAAAATCTTTTTAAGCCAAGGCTGGAAAGTTGTAGGCGATATTCCAAACCTACCTAAAGCAGTCGCAATTATTTCACCACACACCTCAAATATCGATGGATGGTATGGTTTTCTAGCGATTGGTGGCTTAGGGTTGAAAATCACAGTTTTAGGCAAAGATACGTTATTTAAACCACCTTTCAAACCACTTTTAGACTGGGCTGGGCTGATTCCTGTTCATCGTGACAGCACCAATGGACTAACTGAGCAAGTTGTCGCAACCATTCAAAAATATGATCGAATCTGGGTGGGTATGGCACCTGAAGGAACACGTAAAAAAGCAGAGAAAATGAAAAGCGGTTTCTACCATATTGCACATGCAGCGGGTATTCCAATCGTAATGTTCTCTTTCGATTATGACCATAAAACCATTTATAGCTTAGGAGCTTTTACTCCAACAGGTCACTATCAACAAGATTTAGAAAAAATCATGAGTTTTTATGAAGGTCATTTCTCGCCGAAAAATCCACATTGGCTAGCTGAACCATTACAAAAACTTGTGAAAAAAAACTAGAAAGTTAAGGGCAAATCTGATCTGATGTGCCCATCTCCTCTGTCTATTTTATCTTCAACTGTTATGAAAATTGCTCGACTTTCTTGTTTGACACTGCTTAGCCTTGCTTTATTTGGCTGTGATCAAGCAACGAAAAAAACACCGCCTACAACGACATTAAAAGCACGTGAACCAGTGATTGCACTGGCTTTAGGTGGTGGTGGTGCGAAAGGATTCTCTCACATTGGCGTGATCAAAGTATTAGAATCTCATGGCATTAAAGCAAAAATCGTAACAGGCACGAGTGCGGGTAGCTTTGTCGGGAGCATTTATGCAAGTGGTCAAACACCGTATCAAATGCAAAATCTAGCGCTCAAACTCCAAGAGTCGGATATCCGCGATCTTACTTTGAATAGCCAAGGCTTCATCCTCGGACAAAAACTACAAAACTATGTCAATGCTCAGGTTGGTAATAAGCCAATTGAGAAATTTCCAATTCGTTTTGCAGCAGTAGCAACCCGCTTAGATAATGGTAGAAAGGCTGAATTCATCAAAGGTAATGCAGGACAAGCAGTTAGAGCATCATGCAGTATCCCAAATGTGTTTGTTCCAACCGTGATTGGCAGCACTAAATACGTGGATGGCGGCTTAGTAAGTCCTATTCCTGTAAAAACGGCAAAAGATATGGGCGCGGATATTGTGATTGCTGTCGATATTTCAGCTCGTCCAACAGGTGATAAACCACTCAGTATGTGGGGATTACTCGATCAAACCATTAATATTATGGGACAACAAAGTATTAATGAAGAACTCAACCAAGCGACGATTGTGATTCAACCTAAAGTCGGACATTTAGGTGTGCTCGACCTTAAATCAAGTAATGAAGCCATTCTAGAAGGTGAGAAAGCTGCGCAAGCAAAAATCACGGCAATTCAAAGCGCAATTACTAATTTTAAGAAATCTCCAGCAGCATTTAAGCCTGCCCCTAGACCAAAATTCTAAAAAAACAATCTTTGTATATTCATAAAGATAATGATCTGATAGAGTGCAAGAGGTGAATATTTATTCACCTCTACTCACTTTAATCACACGAGCAAATCTATGGAATTTGTAGTTGAGCCTTGGCACTGGTTTGTATTAGGGATTTTACTCATTCTTTCAGAGTTAATTTTGCCAGCTTTTGCCGCTTTATGGTTTGGCATTGCAGCCGTTATGGTCTGCATTTTGTTGTGGCTTTTCCCGATGATGGGATTTACAACCCAAGTGATTACTTGGGGAATTTTATCTATTTTATGCACGATTCTTTGGTTTAAGTTTATAAAACCACTTTCAATCGATAAAACCAAAGCTGGTTTGTCTCGTGAATCAACTATTGGACAAGTTGGCATGGTCATCCATACTGGACTCGATCATGGTCAAATTATTGTACGCTTTCCAATGCCTGTCTTAGGCTCTGATGAATGGAACTGCCGTTCAACAGCCGAAGTAAAAGTTGGGGATCGCGTTCAAGTTATTGATATTTTGGGTAATGATTTAGTCGTTCAACCGCATAGCTCCGCATAAACACAAAGAGGGTTTTCAATGTCTGTCGGTACTATTGTTGTATTAGCGCTTTTCGCTTTTATTGGTACAACTATTTTTAAAGGGGTGCGTATTGTTCCCCAAGGTTATAAATGGATTGTACAACGCTTAGGTAAATACCATACTACCTTACGTCCAGGTCTTAACTTTGTCATTCCGTATATTGATGAAGTTGCTTATAAAATCACAACCAAAGATATTGTTTTAGATATTCCTTCTCAAGAAGTGATTACTCGTGACAATGCCGTCATTATTGCCAATGCTGTAGCGTATATTAATATCACGACACCAGAAAAAGCAGTGTACGGGATCGAGAACTATACTTGGGCAATTCAAAACCTTGTTCAAACTTCATTGCGTTCTATCGTAGGTGAAATGGACTTGGATGATGCACTTTCATCTCGTGATCACATCAAAGCTAAACTTAAAGCTGCCATTTCTGATGATATCTCAGACTGGGGTATTACCCTTAAAACAGTTGAAATTCAGGATATTCAACCATCACACACCATGCAGGCTGCGATGGAAGCACAAGCTGCTGCTGAACGTCAGCGTCGTGCGACTGTGACCAAAGCCGATGGTGAAAAACAAGCTGCGATTCTGGAAGCAGATGGTCGTCTTGAAGCGTCTCGTCGTGATGCAGAAGCACAGGTTGTACTTGCCGAGTCTTCACAACGTGCCATTGAAATGGTTACAAGTGCGGTAGGTGATAAAGAAATTCCAGTTGCTTACCTACTCGGTGAACAATACGTGAAAGCAATGCAAGATATGGCAAAATCAAACAATGCCAAGACTGTCGTACTCCCTGCCGATGTACTCAACACGATTCGCGGAATTATGGGTCGTTAATTTTAATTATCGTTCTGTATGCAAAAAGCCATGGTTCTCCATGGCTTTTTTATTCTCTAGATTTTTAAATAGGTCGCTTTAATTTAATTCTGATCAGCAAGCTGCTTAATCTTACGATCAAATACAAATGGGCCAAATGGTAATACAGCCGCAATCAACCCCATATTAAAGACTGATAAAGACCATTTCATGCGATGACATACCACAAACAACATCACGAGGAATAACAGAAATAAGACACCGTGCCCCATACCAATATATTTTACAAAAATTGGATTTCCCCAAATATATTTAATTGGCATTGCGATGCCGAGTAAAAGTAAAAATGAAATACCTTCAAGTGTGCCAACAATACGTAAAGATTGAATATTCATAACATGCCTTAAATTAACTTTGACGTGCCAATAAAAATTGAGAGATTGCAGTGAGATCTTTTGCGTCTTCACCAAAGAATGCCAAAGCTTCAAAGGCTTGATCATGTAATGTTTGCGCATAGGCTTGTGCTTGCGCTAATCCCATCAACGCAGGATAGGTGGATTTTTGCACCTGCTCATCTTTACCCGCAGTTTTTCCAAGTGTTTCGGTGCTTGCCGTAATATCTAAAATGTCATCTTGAACTTGGAACGCTAAGCCAATACTTTGCCCAAACTGTCGTAACTTTGGAATCGCTTGATCAGTTCCAGCGAAAACCGTGACTGCACCCATCATAATTGCCGCTTGGATTAATGCACCTGTTTTATTGCGATGGATATTTTCAAGTTCGGCTTGATCGACCTGTTTGCCTTCAGCTTGTAAATCCAAAACCTGTCCACAAACCATTTTTGAGCTGGCAGTCGCTAAAATTTGCATCTGCTTTAGCACAATTGCAGGATCAGTGCCCTGCCCTTGTTCATCGAATAAACGGCTACCTAAAATCTCAAATGCCATGGATTGCAGAATATCACCCGCCAATAAAGCGGTATCTTCGCCAAAAGCAACGTGACAAGTCGGCTGACCACGACGCAGCAAGTCATTATCCATACAAGGCAAATCATCATGTGCCAGTGAATAACAATGAATTAATTCAACTGCAACCGCAGCACGTCGAGCAGCAGCAAAATGAGGATTTGGTTTTAATGCAGCTGCGGCATAACACAATGCTGGACGAATTCGCTTTCCACCTAACATGACCGCGTGGTGTACTGCGGCTTTTAAAGGTTCTGGAATCGAAAATGCAGCCAATGCTGTCAATAAATCTTGTTGAATACGTTGTTGAGCTTGTTTTAAAACATCCGCATTAACTTGAGAAATAGATGACACGATTGCCTCTGGAATTTAAATGGAAGAATAAATGACAGAACTTGCCAAAGTGGCGACATCATAACACTATTTATCTCACTAGATTGTGTTTGTATTTTTAATCCATTCAAAATAATAAAACCTCCTAAAAAGGAGGCTTTATCGACTATAAGTCTTGATTAGAACGTGTCACCCGGTACGCGTACCCAACCTTCCATCAATACCCGCGCACTACGGCTCATAATGGCTTTTTTTACTGACCATTTGCCATCAATCAAGTCAGCCTGAGCGCCTACACGTAACGTTCCAGATGGATGACCAAAACGAACAGCTTCACGTTCGCCACCGCCAGCAGCCAAATTAACGAGAGTTCCGGGAATCGCTGCTGCCGTTCCAATTGCAACCGCAGCTGTGCCCATCATGGCATGGTGTAATTTACCCATTGAAAGCGCACGAACCAGTAAATCAACATCTGTAGCTTCAACAGCTTTTCCGCTTGAAGATGTATATGATTTTGGTTTTGAAACAAATGCTATTTTAGGTGTATGTTGACGCGCTGCTGCTTCAGAAATATCTTTAATCAAGCCCATTTGCACTGCGCCATAAGCACGAATTTTTTCAAAACGCGCTAATGCCGCCGAATCACCATTGATATGATCTTGTAATTCAGTACCTTGATAGCCAATATCTTCAGCATTCAAGAAAATCGTTGGAATACCTGCATTAATAAAGGTGGCTTGGAATGAACCAACTTCAGGCACATCAAGCTGATCGACGATATTACCGGTAGGGAACATATCGCCACCCTCTTCGCCATCATCTGCTGGATCTAAAAACTCAATTTGAACTTCTGCTGCTGGGAAGGTCACACCGTCAAGCTCAAAATCACCTGTTTCTTGTACTTGCCCATTGGTTATTGGTACATGCGCGATAATGGTTTTTTGAATATTCTTCTGCCAAATACGCACCGTACAAATGCCATTTTCTGGAATACGATCAGCATCAACTAAACCATTAGAAATCGCAAATGAACCCACTGCAGCAGTTAAGTTACCGCAGTTTCCACTCCAGTCGACAAATGGCTGATCAATTGAAACTTGCCCAAAAAGATAGTCAACATCGTGTTCTGGCTGCGTGCTTTTTGCCAAAATCACCGTCTTACTGGTACTAGAGGTTGCACCTCCCATTCCATCAATTTGTTTACCATAAGGATCAGGACTGCCAATGACACGAAGTAAAAGTTGATCACGAGCTTTGCCTGCTACTTGTGCCGCTTCAGGTAAATCATCTAATTTGAAAAATACACCTTTACTTGTGCCACCACGCATATAGGTTGCAGGGACTTTAATTTGCGGTACTGAGCTCATGTCAATTTCATCCTTCTATCATGTACTTGGTGCAAGTAAATTTTGAGTCTAAATTACTGCACAGCAATCGAAAATGCCATACGACCAATTGATTTTAGATCATCGATCGTGAACAAAATATGTCTTTGATATTGAGTCTATTCTGTAAATTTAACAATGGCGTTTAAACGACTAAACAAGGTTAATTAAACAAAGCCCTCATTTAAGTGTATAAATAAAATACAGCCCTTAGTTTACTATTCACTCAAATATAAGATTTTAAATGAATTTTAAAAACAACTTTCCAGTCATAGCTCATCTGTACTTTTACTAGGCGAAAATCTTTCAATCTATTAGAATAATCCACTTATTCCTCGTCGAGCTCAGTCCTTTGAACAACGATTCTTCTAAACTTCAGCGTGGACTAAAAAACCGCCATATCCAACTCATCGCGATGGGTGGGGCTATTGGTACGGGCTTATTTTTAGGTTCTGCGCAAGTCATCCAGTCTGCTGGACCATCTATTATTTTGGGTTATGCGATTGGCGGCTTGATTGCTTTTCTAATCATGCGTCAACTCGGTGAAATGATCGTTGAAGAACCTGTAGCAGGTTCATTTAGCCATTTCGCCTATCAATATTGGGGTAAATTTCCTGGTTTCTTATCAGGTTGGAATTATTGGGTTTTATATATTCTCGTTGCCATGAGTGAGCTCACGGCGGTAGCGAAATATATCAACTACTGGTGGCCTCATATTGCGGCTTGGCAGTCAGTATTATTCTTCTTTGTCATCATTACTGCGATCAACCTCACCAATGTGAAATTCTACGGTGAATCTGAGTTTTGGTTAGCAATCATTAAAGTCACGGCTGTCGTTGCTATGATTCTTTTTGGTTTGTATTTATTGTTTACCGCAGATGCAAACTCAACAGCGTCATTTAGCAACTTATGGTCACACGGCGGTTTCTTTCCGAATGGCTTTGATGGGCTATTCTATATGCTTGCCTTCCTTATGTTCGCCTTCGGTGGTATTGAACTAATCGGTATGGCAGCGGCTGAAGCGAATGATCCAAAGAAAACAATTCCAAAAGCGATTAACCAAGTTGTTGTTCGTATTTTAATTTTCTATGTCGGTTCACTCGCAATTTTATTATCGCTTGTGCCTTGGAATCAGCTTGATTTAGGTGGTTTAGACAAGAGCCCATTCGTGATGATCTTCAGTCAAATGGGGATTGGTTGGGCTGCGCATTTACTTAACTTTATTATTCTAACAGCTGCACTCTCGGTTTATAACAGTGGTATGTATGCTAATAGCCGTATGCTGTTTGGTTTAGCTGAACAAGGTAACGCACCGAAAGTTTTTGCAAAAGTAAATAAGCAAGGTGTTCCTGTACCAGCTGTCTTGCTTTCTGCATTATTGATCTTTGGTTGTGTGTTATTGAACTACTTTGTTCCAGAAGATGCTCTTGGTCATTTGATGTATATCGTGGTGGGTGCTCTAGTTCTGAACTGGGCGATGATCAGCTTAACGCACTTAAAATTCAAAGCAATGACGAAAGAGAAAGGTTTAAAAACCAGTTTCCCTGCATTATGGTCTCCTTTGAGTAACTATTTAGTTTTAGCATTTATTGCAGTTGTTCTATACATCATGTGGCAGCAAGGCTTTAAAGAATCTGTACTGATGATTCCGATCTGGATTGTGCTCATGTTTATTTTATTTAATGTTTTAAATAAAAAGAAAACTGACTAAATAATTGATCGATTTATTAAAAAGTGATTGCTAAGGCAATCACTTTTTTGTTTATAATCATTAAATTATACGCCCTTAGCTTAACTGGATAGAGCAGTTGCCTCCTAAGCGACCGACGTGGGTTCGAGTCCCGCAGGGCGTACCATTTTATCGTGTAAATTATTATTGACTAAAACAATCAAAAAGCAATTAACGAACCATTCAATACTTTTCCTCTTGAATCATTCAAAGGATAAAGCAGCAATTGCCCCTTAACGCCTAACTCCTTCTTAGAACCAACTTAGTATTGATGTCTTCAACGCATCAAACAACAAAGTGAATAAACTCAGTTTTGAATGTAGTTTTAGTAAATTAATTCACCAACAATTCTCTCGCTTTGCTCAACAAGTCCTGTTGATCAATCTCTAAGGGATGGAAACTAGCTTTATAAAATGCCAAATAATCAGGTAATAAACGCCACATCATTTGTGTTAGGCCTACTAGCGTTTGCGCATTCTTTATAATTTGTTTTGGCCGATACAGTGTATTTCGACGATCTTGCCATACTAGATGACTTGTCATAATTACAGTACTACTGATAAACCCTAAGGTAATGGTTCTCATGCTTCGACGGCGCTGAGCTAGATTATCAAAAACCTGTTGATATACATCAAATGCCACATGTTTATGTTCAATTTCTTCAACAGCATGCCAAAGCCAAAGATTTTTCATATTTTCAGATAAACCTTTGAACATAACATCTGGATACTCAAGCATATACCCCGCCATCATTGCCGTAAAATGTTCTAATGCAACGGTTGCAGCCAATTGGCGACGCTGGCTCAGCCCTCGCAAACGAATCATTTCCTGTTCATACGCTTTTTCAAATTTTTTTAGATGATATTCGCTGCTTTGCACCAGTTGATTGAATTGTTCATGGGCACGTGCATGATGTGCCTCTTGACCAATAAAACCTGAAATGTCTTTTTGAAGTTGTTGATCGCTAATTTGATCACGCACATTACGAACGGTTTCCACAAAAAATCGCTCACCTTGTGGAAAGCTCATCGATAATGCTGTGAGAAAATGTGACATCAAAGTTGATTCAGTATAATGCGCATTAATGTTTTCAGGTTTGAATTGCGTTTGACGTACAGTAATCGTATTCACTTGTTTTGGCATCATGGCTTTCCTTACTGATAAAACTTTAGTACGCAATTACAATATCATTGTAACTTGCTCGCAAACCAAGTCTCATATTTCACATTATTGGCAATAAACAATCACCTAAACTATGAAATTCACATATAGACTTAAGTAAGTTCCAAATTAAAACTAATAGTAAGTTATAGCCTACACACGCATACTGTCAATACACTTTAGAGTATTAACTCCAATAAATCTGATCAAGATAATTTTGAACTACAGCATTTTCCCTAAAAATAGTAGTACTAGATTTCAAAAGATTTCATTGATCACTCTCCGAATCATAAAACCTTATTCAACCGCCAAATTAATTCTACGTCGTCTAAGTAATAAGCCTTTGATAACATAATTGGTAGATACAACCAGTAAGAAACCGATCACAAAAGATCCAATCACATCGAAAGGAAAATGCACACCAACATAAACCCTAGCCAATCCAACAATCACACCAACAAATAGCCCCATAATACCAATCGCTCTATAACCAGCTATTAGATAAGTAAATGCAATCACGGCAATTGTGAGGGTATGCTGACTAGGAAAAGAAGAGCTTGACCCGTGACCAATCAGCTTATGCCCCAAATCCAACTGAAACGGACGTGGATGGTGATAGAACATCTCAATCAGATCACTAAAAGCAATTGATAACAAAACGATAAATAAGGTTTTAGCAAACAATAAGCGATACGTTTTCCATTGAATAACTAATAGAAACACCAGAAAACTAATAAAAACAGTATTCAGGTCATTTGCGAGGAATATCATTACTTTATCAAAAGCTAATGAGTGTGTTGCAAAGGAGTTAACGCTATGGAATAAATAAATATTTAAATCTTCAAAGCTCATCAGCTTTATCCCTTTTCCCTAGGACGAGTTCATTGCTAACAATCTAGGTAAGAAAGATTAAAACTGTATGAATTTATAATATATTAATTTTCCTATTATTTTCTTACACCAAAATTTGTATTAAACATTGAAAAAATTACAAAATCTTTCCGTAAATAGAGCATATTTCCTCTATTTACGGAGATAATCAACTGTGCGCTTAAAACTTAAATTCTAACCCACTACCAACAACAGGCTGCTTATCTTTAGCATTTGCTTGTTCAAAGGTTGAATAACCAGCGTATCCATACAGCTTCACTTGTTTGTTAAATGCGTAATCCGTACCAACCATTAACTGCTTCGCATCATAATCAGCATCATCATTTTTAAAGCTCGTCGAGTTCTGACTATATTGGGCTTTAACAGTCCATTTCGCATGCTGAGCAAGTTTATACTCTGCACCAATTAACCAACCTTGTGAATCATCAATATTTGCTGCGCCTTGATCATTCCCCTGCTTGTCCGCAACTTTTGAATTTTGCAATAATGCTTTTAAAGTTAAGCCTTGCATCGGCTTCAAACGACCAATCAATCGAACCGTATTTGCCGCAGCAAAAACCTCATCCACCTGTGTTTCTCGATCTTTAGAATTCAGTAAACCATCTCCCAAGAAATCACTTGGAATCGCTTTGTCATAACCCAAACCAATCAAAAATAACGGATGCGTATAACTTAAAGCAGCCGACCAAGCATCACCTAAACCACGACCAGCAACATTAACACCACCATGCCCATCATCCTTTATACCTTGGCTCTCACCAGATGCGAGCAATACTGTTGCTTCTAAGTTTCCACCATTCAAGTGAAACTCTGGTGAATCATACACCACAACATTATTGACCCGATTTTCACCCGGCATGATGCTAGTAATATCGGCTTTATTACTGATGTAATTATTAAAGCCATCTACAGGACTTGATAATTCTTTTAACGGTGTATTGTGCTTACCAAGCTTTATCGTACCGAATCGCTCATCTTTCAAACCAATAAAACGATTTCGTTGCGACCAATCTGTTTTATCACCATCCGCGTAAAATGCCCATTCTGCTAAATAGACCGCACTTAAATGCTCTGATAACTTTTCTTCCCCCTTAATTCCAAGATAAGAACTATTACTATTTACCTTCCAAACATCATGATTGGCTGAATTTGCATTTATTTCAGGTAAATAATCCAAGCTTGCATCAATTTCTCCATAAAACTTTGGTGCCGCAAAGGTAGAAGCTGTCGCAATACTTAACATAGTTGCCAATGCAATTTTCATCTTCATTTTAGTCATCCTAACCATCTAAAAATTAAAAAAAGAAACTCCCTGCTGGTTAAAGCAGAAATTAAAAATGTGTATTAAATTGAACAAAGATACGGGTACTTTTACATTCTTAAATTATGCAAAAGCACCGTAATAAATTGATTTACATGCTATAAAATGGAAAAACACCGAACACTAATGCACTACCCATGAGTACACAGCATGTGATAAATGCCCACTTCAATGTAAATTTCTGATGATCGCCCATATCTACTGCAGCAAGACCGCAGAGCAAGTAGGTTGAAGGTACTAAAGGAGATAGCAAATGAACTGGCTGTCCAATAATTGACGCTCGTGCAATCTCAACCGCAGGAATACCATAATGAGAAGCGGCTTCTGCTAAAATTGGCAACACACCGAAATAGAATGCATCATTAGACATAAAGAACGTCAAAGGCATACTCAATAGACCAGTGATTGGTGCTAAATAAGGTCCCATACTTGGTGGGATCACAGCCACGAAGCCTTTAGACATGGCTTCAACCATACCTGTGCCAGACAAGATACCTGTGAATACACCTGCCGCGAAAATTACACCCACAACAGCTAATACGCTATCCGCATGCATTGCGATACGCTTCTTCTGCATATTCACACATGGATAGTTCACCACTAAAGCAATACAGAAACCCAGCATGAATAAGATCGACATCGGTAAAATCCCTTTTACCAAAGATGCCATCAACACTACAGTTAAAATACCGTTAAACCAACGCAGATGTGGACGTTGCGCCTCTGGATCTTTAGAAATCGAAATATCATCTGCATGACTAATATCAATAAGCTCAATTACACCTAAACGTTTACGCTCATACATGCCATATAAATATGCCAAGAAAAATAACCAAGCAGCTGCCATCACCATGGAGGGAATCATCGGGATAAAAACTTCACTTGCATCAACTTGTAATGCACTTGCAGCACGCGCTGTTGGACCTCCCCAAGGGGTTAAATTCATCACGCCACTACATAGCAACATCAAACAAGTCATGATCAATGGATTCATCCCGACTCGTTTGTATAAAGGCATCATCGCCGCTACACAAATCATGTAGGTTGTAGAACCATCACCATCTAAAGAGACCAGTAAAGTAAGGAAGACTGTCCCTAGAGTAATTTTAAGTGGATCACCTTTTACTTTCTTTAAGATCCATCTTACAGACGGGTCAAACAACCCTGTATCAATCATTAATGCAAAATATAAAATTGCAAACAGCAACATGACGCCAGTCGGAGCAAGTTTTTTAATACCATCAAGCATGGTATTTCCGAGTTCAGCTAATTGAATATGGCTCAAACTATCGAAATAAAAACCTAATCCCCAAGCAATGATTGCAAATAAAAATGGGATTAAAATTAATGCAACTAATGCACTAAGACGTTTCGACATAATCAAGTACATAAAGCACATGATCATGCTAATACCTAAAAAAGTAAGCATTTTAAGCAATCCTTAGCATAATATTTTGAGACTGGTTAATTCCTAACCCAGCCGAGATTCTATGCGATTTAAAATTAATTAATTCATTTAATTTAATTATAATAATCACAAAAACTATTCACATGAAAAATGAAACAATTTTAAGAAATCACAACAACACTGACAACCAAATGATTTATATGAATATAGTATCTATACACTTAGACCAAAAGATAAAATACAAGCTAAAATCACGCAAAAAAATGCCATATATTTATAAAAACAATGCAATATCGTGGTGCAAAAAACGCTTATTTTTATAGCAAAAACTAAAATTAAATACTTAAACCAATATATATAATTAGCAAAATAAATATAAAAATATAATGATTATTATTTATTACACCCTTAAATCCCTTTAAAATTTTAAAAAATATGATTAATTAGAAAATAGCTAGAAAGGTAATTAAAAAATAAATCATTTTAATCATAATGCCTTAAAAACAAACATAATGTGAATTCATATATTTTTATAATTAAAGAATCTCTAATTTAAATCAACAATCAAAAATATATGAATTATTTACATTTTTTCAATATCATTAAGAAAATTGTTCGACATACTCTGCTTAGATTAGACCTTATGTCATAATTGATTGTGATCTCATCCTTAACTCAAGAAAAATCAAGTTATAGAAAGCATGGAAGGAATGAAAAATGAATTATCCACACTCCACAGAATTTGAAAAAGTAGAAAGTGAATCTTTACAGACTATCTTCAATCAGCAACGTGCCGCCTTCAATGCACTGCCTTACCCTGATTTGGACTCAAGAAGAAGCAAACTTTTTAATCTAAAAAAACAAATTATTCGCTATCAAGATGTCATCGCAGCAGCAATCAATACCGATTTTAGCTCACGGTCAATTGATGAATCAAAACTTCTCGATTTACTTGGATCTGTTTTGGAGGCTGAACATGCTATTCGCCATTTGCGCAAATGGATGCGCCCAAGCAAACGCAGCACTGAATTATTATTTTTATCTAACCGCCTTCGCGTTCAATATCAACCAAAAGGTGTAGTAGGCATTGTCGTGCCTTGGAATTTTCCTGTTTATCTCGCTTTAGGGCCATTGGTAGCTGCACTTGCGGCAGGCAATAGAGTGATGATTAAACTTCCAGAAATCACACCTGCAACCAATGCCGTGATCAAAAGAATGCTTGCTGAAGTCTTTAAAGAAGATGAAGTTGCCGTCTTTGGAGAAGAAATTACTGATCCATCATTGTTTACCACTTTACCCTTTAACCATATTGTATTTACAGGATCACCCGCAGTCGGTCGCGTGGTAATGCGTGCTGCCGCTGAAAATCTTACACCTGTTACACTAGAACTAGGCGGTAAATCGCCTGCTCTTGTAAGTCGAAACTACCCACTTGCAGATGCGGCTAAGCGAATCTTGCATGGCAAAGCGACCAATTGTGGTCAAATCTGCGTAGCACCTGATTATGCACTTGTTCCAAAAGAAAAAGTGAGCGAATTTGCAGAAGCATGTAAAACCAGTTTCATTGCGATGTATGGTCAAAATATCAACTCAAATAGCAACTACACTTCAATTGTGAATGATCGACATTTTAAGCGTCTGCTTGAAATACTTGATGATGCTGAACAAAAAGGTGCTGTAGTTATCCCTTGTGGCAAATACAATCCTGAACAAGATGCACGTCGCATGCCTGTGCATATCGTTCTCAACTGCACCCCAGAAATGCGAATTTTAAAAGAAGAATTATTCGGTCCAGTACTTCCAGTGGTTGCATATGACAGCCTAGATGATGGAATTGCTTATATTCAGAATGGTGAACGACCATTGGCACTTTATTGCTTTACCCATGACAGCAGTGAACGTGATTACATCTTAAAACAAACACATTCAGGTGGCGCCACAATCAATGACTGGGGATGGCATGTCGTTAATCACGATGCGCCATTTGGCGGAATTGGCAATTCAGGCATGGGCACTTACCACGGAGAAGAAGGCTTTAAAGAGCTATCTCATGCAAAAACAGTATTTATTCGCCACCGTTTCTTCCCAACACAATTATTTTACCCTCCATACGGCACATGGGTACAAAAACTCGCATTGAGTTTCTTCTTGAAAAAAGGTGATCCAAATCTAAAATAAGATAGGTACATCAGGATAGAGACAAAAAGTCTCTATCCTTCATTAAATCAACCATCTGTAAGAATAAAATTTAAAGCTGTTTAAATCCGTTGATATTTCTTCTAAAAATATGCATTAATAAAACATACTCAATAGAGTAAAAGATAGACGGCATAAATGCCTATTTATTACTTTAGGCAAACAATGGAGAAAAAAATCTCAATTTTTACAAAAAATCTTTGACCCTAAAAAATTTATTTTCTACAAAAAAGCCAAAAAAATTGAATCATTTATTAAATTAATATTTTATATTTTTCATCATTTTACCAATAAAAACACATTTGTATATAAATATTTATAGCATTTTTTTTAATCATTTTCATGTAATCAATCGTACTGAATAGTTCATTTAGAACATTTACTCTTATTTTAATTATGGTATTTTTGTTACATGAAGTTATAGCCAAATACATTTAATAATTAGTTTGGCAAGCCAATCATAGCTTCTTCACTTAAAAAATCTTGAAGTTCAAGGAAAGATTTAAAATGAAATTAAAACATCTTAGCACTGCCATGATCTTAGCAACGCTACCTGCAACTGGAGTTTTTGCAGCAGCGTTAGACCGCTCAGGTCAATCTATGTCGGCTTTTTTTCAGCCAGGTAACTATTTTGAAGCTGGTCTTTCGGTTCTAGATCCTACAGTTGAAGGTCAAGAGGCTGGTGATACAGCGACTCAACGCAAAATCGGCGATATGGGCGATGACTATATGTTCCCAAGCGCCGCTTTAAAACTGCAACTTACTGATAAAATTTCTTTCGGTTTACTATACGATCAACCTTTTGGTGCTGATGCAAAATATTCAGGAGACAATGTTTTTGTTGCAAACTCAAATGATGGTGTTTTGTCAGCAAAATCTATTGATGGCATCGTAACACAACGCGCAATTCAAGCATTAGAAGCTAATAATATTCCAGTAACTGAACAATCACTTGCTGCAGCAAAAGCTCAAGTCCAAGGAAGTGCTCAATTCCAACAATTAGCTGGCGCTTTAAATGCAGCTAAGAGCTACTTAGGTTCAAGTACTGGTTCAAACAACACTCAAGTAGAAGTAGATACTCAAAACTTATCTTTTGTTTTTGGTTACCAACCGACTAAAAACTTTAACTTCTACGCTGGTCCCGCAATTCAAACTATTAAAGGTAATGTAAGTCTTCGCGGTGAGGCTTATAGCGTTTATAACGGTTATGATGCAAAAATCAAAGAAACGACTGGTGTAGGCTGGTTAGCAGGTGCTGCATATCAAATTCCAGAGATTGCACTAAAAGCATCGTTGACGTACCGTTCTGAAATTGATCACGACGTTAAAGCTCAAGAAGATCTTTCATTATTAGCATTCCCTGCGCTACCAGCAGTACTAGCTGGTTTAGGTTTAGATCCAAATCAACTTGCAGCAGGTCTTGCACAAGATAAGAAAACAAAAATCACTACACCACAATCTGTAAACCTTGATTTCCAAACTGGCATCATGGCAAACACAGTTGCTTTCGCAAACGTACGTTGGGTAAATTGGAAAGATTTCTCAATTCAACCATACAAATTCGGTGTGTTGTCAAAACAAGTTGGTGGCTTGATTGGTCGTCCTAATGGTTTCAACTTGGTTGAATATTCTGATGACCAATGGTCTGTAAATGCTGGTGTAGGCCGCAAGTTGAATGAGCAATGGGCTGGTAATGTGTCAGTTGGTTGGGACTCAGGTGCTGGTAACCCAGTGACAACACTCGGCCCTACAGAAGGTTATTGGAACGTTGGTGTAGGTGTTCAATACAGCCCAACTCCAGCAACATTCATCGCTGGTGGCGTGAAGTACTTTTGGTTAGGTGATGCCAAAGCTCAAACTGGTGCTCAAGCAGGCAGCAATCAATATGTAGCTAATTTTGAAGACAACAATGCAATTGCATACGGTCTGAAACTTGGTTATCGCTTCTAAGTAAAGCTTTCCAAAAAAGACCATCATTTGATGGTCTTTTTTATGTTCAAAGTTCCTAATTACCTTTAGATTTTTTGAATAGCATTAGAATCTGAATATTTATATCCTTTCATCCTTAATTTTCCGTACGTTCAATATAAACATCTATCACTCAAGCATTTTTCGTGACTTCATCAGTTCATTTATTGACATTTGTAAAATATTTAAGCGAATAAAAATTATGTTACTTTTCGCGCCATTCTTGTTACAAAGTGATTTGAGAGAACATATTAATGAAGCTGAATGCTATTCAAACGGCTCTTCTACTTAGCTTAGTTCCAACAACGACAACGTTTGCCGCAGCACTGGATCGCTCAGGACAATCAATTGCAGCATTCTTGCAGCCAAATAACTATTTTGAAGCAGGTATTACCGTACTTGATCCAAATGTTTCTGGTAAAGACATCTCTCAAAACAACACTGGTGATATGGCAAATCACTACTATTCACCCAATGCAGCCTTAAAAATTCAAGCCACGGAACATTTTTCCATTGGCCTTATTTATGACCAACCATACGGTGCAGATGCTCAATACACGGGTCAAAGTAACTTTATTGAAAACAGACAGTTGCCCTTTCAAGGTGGAACTTCTGTAACTGTTGATACTGAAAACCTAAACTTACTTTTTGGTTATCAACCAAATCAAAACTGGAACCTATATGCAGGTGCAGTTTATCAAACACTTGATGCAACAGTATTATTACGTGGTGAAAGCTATAGTGCTTATAGTGGTTACGATTTTAAAACAGGTCGGGACGAAGCAGTTGGCTGGTTAGCAGGCATTGCTTATCAAATTCCTGAAATTGCACTAAAAACCTCTTTAACTTACCGTGCCAAAATCAAGCATGAAATGAATGCATATGAAAATCATGGAATTGCAGGTTTTACAGGCAGTCCCGTTTTTGATGCGATGTTAAATCAAATTAACAATGCTCAAGGCACAACTGAAATCACCACACCTCAATCGGTTAACCTCGATTTTCAAACGGGAATCATGGAAAATACTGTTGCGTTCGCAAACGTTCGATGGGTGAACTGGAAAGACTTTGCAATTCGTCCTTATAAGTTTGGCGCCGCTTCTGTTCTACCTCCTATCGTTAATAAAACAGGGAAAAAAGACGGTTTTGACCTTGTAGCATATACTGATGATCAATATTCAATCACTGCTGGTGTCGGTCGTAAGGTCAATGATCATTGGGCTGGTAATGTATCTGTAGGTTGGGATTCTGGTGCTGGCAACCCTGTTACAACACTTGGTCCAACAGAAGGTTATTGGAATGTTGGTGTTGGCGTACAATATAGCCCAGCGCCAAACTACTTTATTGCAGGTGGTGTAAAATATTTTTGGCTAGGAGATGCGAAAGCACAGTCTGGATCTCAGTTTAATACACCAGAGCATGTTGCCGAATTCAAAAATAATGATGCTATCGCTTATGGTTTGAAAATTGGATATAAATTCTAATTTTCATCTAAAAATAAAAGGCGCTACAAGCGCCTTTTATTTTTAATTTCCCATTTATGCTCTTATGAGAAAGCTAGGGAAAATTCATTATTCTGGAATATTACGCTGAGAAACAGAGCGGATCGCTTGTTTTAATGCTTCATAGCCATGCAATGCTGGAAACTGCGGGAATTCTGCAATCACATTATCTGGTGCATCAAACAGGAAACCATGATCCGCTTCACCAAGCATCGTTGTATCATTATAAGAATCACCTGCTGCAATCACACGGAAATTTAAACCATGTAATGCTTTTACTGCCTGACGCTTTTGATCTGGTTGACGTAGTTTATAAGCTGTAATCATACCATTTTCATCTGTCTCAAGCTTATGACAGAAAATCGTTGGCTGACCTAATTGCTGCATCAATGGGTGAGCAAACTCATAAAACGTATCAGAAAGAATAATCAACTGGAAATGAGTGCGAACCCAATTCACAAACTCTTTAGCACCTTCAAATGGCCCCATATCAGCGATCACCGCTTGAATATCGTTTAACCCTAAACCATGCTCTTTCAAGATATTTAAGCGCTGTGTCATTAGCACATCGTAATCCGGAATATCACGTGTGGTCGCTTCAAGTTCTTTAATCCCTGTTTTTTTAGCAAAATTAATCCAGATTTCTGGAACTAACACCCCTTCAAGATCTAGGCATACGATTTCCATGAATGCTTCCAATGTTGGTTAAAAATTGCTGTATCATAGCACTAAGATTATTCATTTTTTGCGCTATTGTTGAATAAAATCATTTTATTCTGCAAGATTAAAATCAAGAACAAGCAAACTGATTTGCTTAGAATGATTTAAAATTGTGCCCAAGCCTATCGCCAGGAACATCCATGACTGTTATTCCGACTATTGACCATGTAGATGCACTCGCTGCTGAATATGCAGACAAATCACCACGAGAAATTTTAGAACTCGCACTCAATCAAGAGGGAGAAATTGCAATTTCATTCTCAGGTGCAGAAGATGTTGTACTCATTGATATTGCATCTCGCATCGGTAAACCTTTTCGTGTATTTAGTTTAGATACAGGTCGGTTACATGCTGAAACTTATCAATTTATCGAAACAGTTCGTAAGCACTACAAGATCAATATCGAAATTTGCTTCCCCGAGTCTGCCGCCGTTCAACAATTTGTAAATGAAAAAGGTTTGTTCAGTTTCTTTGAAGATGGTCATCAAGAGTGTTGCGGTATTCGAAAAGTACAACCTTTACGCAAAAAACTTGCAACACTTGATGGCTGGATTACAGGTCAACGTAAAGACCAAAGCCCAACGCGTAGCGATGTGCCAGTCGTACAAGCTGATGTAGGGTTTTCAGGTGAAGGTAAGCAACTAATCAAATACAATCCGCTAGCAAACTGGAGTAGCGCAGATGTATGGAGCTATATCCGCATGATGGAAATTCCATATAACCCTTTGCATGAGCGTGGTTTTATTTCAATTGGCTGTGAGCCTTGCACACGTCCAGTCCTACCAAATCAGCATGAGCGTGAAGGTCGCTGGTGGTGGGAAGAAGCGACGCATAAGGAATGCGGATTGCACGCTGGAAACCTAAAAAAATAATAGATTATTACTTTAATATTTAAAAACCACTGAAACATCAGTGGTTTTATTTTTCCTGACTGCTGTGTACAAAGCCATATTTTAACCAGACTAAACCGTATATACTTCTAAGCACGGTTCAATAATTCTAATAAGAATTATAGGGTCTGCTGACATTTCACAGATGCTTGCGACAGAGGATATTTTTAGACGATACAAGGCATGTTTTGCGAAATTTAACCATTCTAAATGAGCAAGACATAACGCAGTAGCGGCAAAAAATATCCCTGTCCCATAGGGTTATGGCTAAAACTTCCCCAAACTTCGTTATGAAATTTGACAAGGGAATCGCCATTGCCTGCATTTCATGCCTCATTTGTGTGGTTTTAGCCTATAACGCAAGGCATAGTTGAAACGTCATCAGACCCTACAAGTATCTTATAAAAAATGCAATGAGAGGCTATATCTGCTATGCGCCCTTTACACCCTATTGATTTTATTTTTCTGTCTTTAGAGAAAAGGCAACAACCTATGCATGTAGGTGGCTTGTTTTTATTCGAGATTCCAGAAAATGCATCATCAACGTTCGTACATGATCTCGTTCAGGATATTCGCCAATCTAAAAGTATTCCTGTTCCTCCATTTAATAATCAACTCAACGGCCTCTTTTGGGGAGAAGACGAAGAGTTTGATATTGATCATCATTTTCGTCATATTGCATTACCGAATCCAGGGCGTATTCGTGAATTATTAGTCTATATTTCTCAACAACATAGCTCTCTAATTGACCGTGCAAAACCATTGTGGACTTGCGATATCATTGAAGGTATCGAAGGCAATCGTTTTGCGATGTATTTTAAAATCCATCATGCGATGGTAGATGGCGTTGCAGGTATGCGCCTGATTGAAAAGTCTCTCTCAAAAGATCCAAATGAAAAACACGTTGTACCGTTGTGGTGTGTAGAAGGAAAACGTGGCAAACGTTTAAAAGCACCAAAGCCGCCAACAGTAAGTAAAATCAAAGGCATTATGGATGGTATCAAGTCTCAGCTTGAAGTTGCACCTAAAGTCATGCAAGAACTATCTCAGACCATCTTCAAAGAAATTGGTAAAAACCCTGATTATGTTTCTACCTTCCAAGCACCACCTTCAATTTTAAATCAACGTGTTAGTTCATCTCGCCGTTTTGCAGCACAATCTTTTGAGTTGGAACGTTTTCGTCTAATCGCTAAAACACTTGGCGTAACACTTAATGACGTTGTATTAGCAGTTTGTTCTGGTGCATTACGTGAATATCTTATCAATCAAGATAGTCTGCCGAAAAAACCGTTAATCGCGATGGTACCTGCTTCATTACGTACTGATGATTCTGATGTCAGCAACCGTATTACTATGATTCTGGCAAATCTAGCAACTCACATTGAAGATCCTATTGAACGTTTAGAGATTATTCGTCGTAGCGTGCAAAACTCGAAGCAACGTTTTAGCCGAATGACTGCAAATGAAATTCTCAACTACAGTGCAGTTGTTTATGGACCAGCGGGATTGAATATTGCGTCAGGTATGTTACCTAAGCGTCAAGCATTTAACCTTGTCATTTCAAATGTTCCTGGCCCGCGTGAACCCCTGTACTGGAATGGTGCGAAGCTAGATGCACTCTATCCTGCCTCTATCGTAATGGACGGTCAGGCATTGAATATCACGATGACTAGTTATTTGGACAAGTTAGAAGTCGGTTTGATTGCATGTCGTAATGCTTTACCAAAGATGCAAAACTTACTGACACACTTGGAAGAAGAGATTCAACGTTTTGAACTTGCTATCTCTGAATTGCCACGAGAAAAAGTAGCAAATTGATAGAGAAAAAATTAAGGGGCTTTCGTTAGCCCCTTACTTCTTAATTGTACGACAACGCTGTAAGAGCTGATGACATGCAGAGCGAATCATTGCAGTGGTAATTTGAACTTCTTTACCTTGGCTATCAACCATATAACATGTATTCACAGGGTTGCTGTCCAACACATGTTTAAAACCGTGATTCACTAATCTTTCACTAACATTCATAATTATATACCTCATTATATTTTCGCTAAGACACTCAAAAGATGTCTGTGGCTAATTCTATAGATCTAGTATTTAAAATTCGTGATAGAAAGTAAAATTTCAGTTGTAACAAGGCTTAAGCGAAATCTTGTTACAACTTTAGCTTAAAATGATATCGTATTGCTCTTGCGTATACAGATTTTCCACTTGGAATTTAATCACACGATTGATGAAATGTTCTAAATCCGCGACAGCTGGGGCTTCTGCTGTTAATAGGCGATCAATCACTGCTGGATGAGCAACGACAGTAAAGCCACCCTTGGAATCAAATGCGCGCGCATATCGTAAGATTTCTCGAAATATCTCGTAACATACTGTCTCTGCTGTTTTGACATAACCACGTCCTTGACAGGTCGGACATGATTCACAAAGCAAATGTTCCAATGATTCACGCGTTCTTTTACGTGTCATTTCCACTAAACCAAGCTCAGAAACCTGAGTGATTTTAGTTTTCGCATGATCTCGTTCAAGCATTTTTTCAAACTGACGCATCACCTCTTCACGATGCTCAGCTTCCTGCATGTCAATAAAATCAATAATAATGATTCCACCCAAGTTACGTAGACGTAGTTGTCTCGCAATCACTTGAGTTGCTTCCATATTGGTTTTAAATACAGTGTCTTCTAGGCTACGCCCGCCAACGTAAGAGCCAGTATTGACATCAATCGTCGTCATCGCCTCTGTTTGATCTATCATTAGATAGCCACCAGACTTGAGCGCAACTCGTGTTTGTAAAGCTTTTTGAATATCTTCTTCGACGTTATATAAATCGAAAAGTGGTTTTTCACCCGGATAATGGATTAAACGATTTTGTATTGTTGGGACAAACTCATCCACAAATTCGCTTAATTTTCCGTGAATTTCACGTGAATCGACATAAATTTTCGCAGTTTCATTACTGGCAAGATCACGAACTATACGCTGAGGTAAAGGCAATTCTTCAAAAATTAATTCAGGTGTTGCAACTTCTTTTTGCTTACGCTGAATAAACTCCCAAAGCTTACTGAGATAGCACATATCTTGTTCAATCGATGCTTCATCCACACCTTCAGCAGCAGTACGAACAATGACACTGCCCGGTAAATTATGTTCAGACTGAATACGCTCAATGATGCCACGGAGACGATCACGCTCTTCTTCTTGTTCAATACGCTGAGAAACACCAATATGATTACCGTAAGGCATCAATACAAGATAACGAGAAGGAATTGAAAGATCTGTACTAAGCCGAGCCCCTTTCGTTCCTAGCATATCTTTCATCACTTGAACAGTGAGCGTCTGCCCTGGATGCAGGAGTTCAAAAACATTCGGCGTGGGCTGCGAACGTGGCCACACCATATCATTAATATGCAGAAAAGCAGTCCTAGATAAACCAATATCAACAAAAGCAGCTTGCATACCCGGCAGTACACGCACAACTTTACCTTTGTAAATATTTCCCACTAAACCACGTTTTACAGTGCGCTCAACAAATAGTTCATTGACCGTACCATTTTCAATCAAAGCCACACGACATTCCATCGGCGTGACGTTAATCAGCAACTCTTCTGCCATAACAAACTCAAAACTTTATAAAAATTCTTATACCCGAAAGTGTCAGCTTGATGCTTTAACGCTTTCTAATAACTGTGCTGTCTCATACAAAGGCAAGCCAACAACATTGCTGTAGCTCCCCCGAATTTGAGGAATAAATTGCCCCGCTACTCCTTGTATCGCATATGCCCCAGCCTTTCCGACTGGCTCACCTGTTGCCCAATACTTTTCCATTTCTATTGGGCTTAATTGCATCATCTGTACTTGTGTTTGAACGACGATACTTCGTCTTTCCGTCGTTGTTGCAATACAAACACCTGAAAAAACATCGTGCCATTGTCCTGACAATTGTCTCCAAATATCAAAAGCATGTTGTTTTGATTCAGGCTTCCCAATAATCTGTCCAGCAAAGCTTAAACTTGTATCAGCAGCAATCACAATAGCATCAGGATAACTTTCTAACACAATTTCAGCTTTAAGACGTGCTAAACGCTCAACATAAATTTCAACAGATTCACCCACTAAAACAGACTCATCTACATCAGGACTAAAGGTTTCGAATACTAGCCCTAATTGTTTAAGGAGTTCTTTGCGACGAGGCGAACTCGAAGCTAAAATTATATGCGCCATTTATGTAAACAATAATAAACCAATGGCCATGCTAACACACTGCTCATCACGGGTTGCCAATGTCGCGCAATCGAAAAATGAGTACCGGCAATGGTTTGACTCACCCATAAAAATAAAATGTGTGCAATGACAGTCAATGCAGCAATCACCCAAGAATTACCAAAAGTCAAAATCCGTCGCTCACGAATAAAATAACGTGTTGCAAAGGTAATGAGTACAAAACTCAGCGCATTTAACCCTAATGGTGCATCCAAAAGTAGATCAACAAAGATCCCCATACCAAATGCAAACCAGACACCACACCATATGGGTTGATATAAAATCCAAAACAGTAAGATTAAGAGCATAAATGAGGGACGCCACCCTGCCATTTCATATGAAACTGGGTAAACCATCAATACTGAGCCAATAACGATCGAGATAATGATCATCCATAGCGGATCTTTACGTTTCTCGTAGTTTAATTTAGCGATCGGCATAAGGTTGCTCCTGCGCTAAAGACTCTGAGAATAACACGACGACGTGATGACCACTGGCAAGCTGTGCCGCAGGTTTAACATCAATTTCAGCAAACTCACCTGAAGTATGGCGACTCACTTTAGACACTGTACCCACTAAATAACCAGCTGGAAAATGTTCACCTAGACCTGAGCTATAAACTTTGTCGCCCACTTTGACGTTGGCGCTGGTTGCAACATAATCCATCTTCAGCTGACCTAGATCGCCTGTTCCAGACACAATAGCGCGCATTCCAGTTCGTTCTAAACGTACAGATAGAGAATGTTCTTTGTCCGAAAGAAGCATGACACGAGAACTATGCGGGTAAACATCAACCAGTTGCCCCATAATCCCTTTATCATCCAGTACAGTTTGCCCCACTTTCAAGTGATCAACTGCACCGCGGTTAATAATAATGATATGGCGTAATGGATCAGCGTCCGTTCCAATCACTTCGGCAATTTGCATACGACCATCGATGATTAATGGCGTATCTAATAAACCTCTTAAGCGATTGTTCTCAGCTGAAAGCTCAGAAAGCTTTTGTAAACGGACTTGTGCTTGTAATAGCTCTGCTTGCATTGCGGTGTTTTCACGGCGCAATTGAGCTTCTGATTTGGTTTGTTGGTTGAGCCATTCTCGCGACAGTACAGGATAGCTCGCAAGCGCATAAATTGGATTATACGCTGCATAAAGCACATCCCTTGCTGGTTTGACTACATAAGGCATGCGCCAATCAAAGAAAAGCACAACCAAGCATGTAATGACCGCAATAACAAATGAGCGAAAAGATGGCGGTTGTCTTGAAAAAAGATTCGGTTGCACCGCCTAGTCCTTATGATTTAACCAACAAAAAGCATGTCGTGATTTGGGTTGTCAAAGAATTCTAAAACTTTACCGCCACCACGAGTGACACAAGTTAAAGGATCATCCGCAACAATCACTGGTAAACCAGTTTCTTGTGCAAGTAACTTATCTAAGTTACGAAGTAATGCACCACCACCTGTCAACACGATACCACGCTCAGCGATATCTGAAGAAAGCTCAGGAGGTGTTTGTTCAAGTGCTGATTTAACAGCGCTTACGATGCTTTGTAATGGGTCAGCAATCGCTTGGGTAATTTCGTCAGAAGTTACCGTAATTGCGCGAGGTACACCTTCTGCCAAGTTACGGCCACGCACTTCGATTTCAAGTATTTTACCGTCGTTAACAGCCATACCTACTTCTTTTTTGATCACTTCAGCTGTGGTTTCCCCAATAACACAACCGTGTGCTTTACGAACGTAGTTAATGATTTGTTCATCAAATACATCACCACCGATACGTAAAGAATCAGCGTATACACAACCTTGTAATGAAATAATCGCGATCTCAGTGGTACCACCACCAACATCAACAACCATCGAACCACACGCTTGTTCAACTGGCATACCAGCACCAATCGCAGCAGCCATAGGTTCTTCGATCAAGCGGACATCGCGTGCGCCAGCATTAAATACGGCTTCACGAATAGCACGACGCTCAACCAAAGTTGATTTACATGGTACACAAACTACAACACGCGGCGCTGGCGGGAACAAACGCTTTTCATGTACTTTGCCGATGAACTGATTCAACATGGTCTCAGTTACTTCGAAATCAGCAATCACACCGTCTTTCATCGGACGAATTGCAGAGATATTCGCTGGTGTACGACCTAACATTTGTTTAGCATCAAGACCTACAGCAGCAACAATTTTTTGCGAACCACTATGACGAATCGCCACAACAGTAGGTTCATTTAATATAATGCCACGGCCTGGTGCATAAATAAGCGTATTTGCAGTACCTAAATCAATGGCTAAATCCGGCGAAAACAGGCCAATTAGTCGTTTTAGAATCACGGGGACGTTCCCAATTAAACTTTGTATGGATGCAAGGTGGCAACTTTAACGAAATGTGATGCTTTGAACAAGTCAATCGCTTATTATAACGCACGATATTTTGCAATTTTTTGATACTGAATTAGGTAAAGTTATGTCTACATCATCAGATGCTCAGCAGACAACGGACTTAAATGCACAGACCGTTTCAGCGATTGCACACCTTGCTCGTTTATCTTTAAACGAGGCGCAATCAGCTGAATATGCTGAAAGTTTAAATAAAATCCTTGGCATGATGGAAAGCTTAAAAGGCATTAATACCGATGATGTTGAGCCTTTAAAGAGCCCATTTGACAACCCTCAGCCTTTACGCGCAGACGTGGTGACTGAAAGCAATCACCGTGATGAATATCAGGCGGTAGCCCCTGCTACAGAAGCAGGTTTATACCTCGTACCTCGCGTAATTGAATAATTTTTATTCAATTAACTCATATTTTATATTTAGAATGTAAAGAAATTTTTCATATGACAGATTTACATCGTTTATCCATCCGTGAGCTCACTGAAGGCTTAAAACAAGCCCAATTTTCATCACGCGAATTGACTGAACATTATTTAAAACGTATTGCCAAAATTGACGCAAAAGTAAAGAGTTATGTGACGGTTACAGCAGAACAAGCATTAGCTGAAGCCGATGCTGCTGATACTGCGCTTAAAGCAGGCAATGCACATGCACTTGCAGGTATTCCACTTGCGCATAAAGATATTTTTTGTACCAAAGGGATTAAAACCACTGCTGGTTCAAAAATGCTCGACAACTTTATTTCACCTTACGATGCAACTGTTGTGGCAAAAGCCAAAGCAGCTGGTCTTGTAACGCTGGGTAAAGTGAACATGGATGAATTCGCAATGGGTTCAACCTCTGAGAGCTCTTATATTGGCGCAACGGGCAACCCTTGGGCACTTGATCATGTACCGGGTGGTTCATCTGGGGGGTCGGCTGCGGCTGTCGCTGCTGATTTAGCACCGATTGCGACGGGTACAGACACAGGTGGTTCAATTCGCCAACCTGCTTCATTCTGTGGTTTAACAGGCTTAAAACCGACTTATGGTCGTGTGTCTCGCTTCGGTATGATTGCGTATGCATCATCACTGGATCAAGGCGGCCCAATGGCACGTTCTGCAGAAGACTGTGCATATTTAATGAATGTGATCGCTGGTCATGATGCCAAAGACTCAACTTCGGTTAATAAAGAAGTTGATGACTACGTTGCTAACCTAAATGGCACAGCAGTGAAAGGCTTACGCATCGGTATTCCAAAGCAATACTTCAATGTTGCTGGTTTAGATGCAGATGTGAAAGCACGCGTTGAAGAATCATTGAAAAAGCTTGAAGAAATGGGTGCAACCTTGGTTGAGATTGATCTCAACATGACTGAAGCCTATGTACCAACTTACTACTTGATCGCACCTGCGGAAGCGTCATCAAACTTGTCACGTTACGATGGTGTTCGTTATGGCTACCGTTGTGAAAATCCTGTGGACTTAATGGACTTGTACAAACGTTCACGTTCAGAAGGTTTTGGTGCAGAAGTACAACGTCGTATCCTGATCGGGACTTATGCCCTTTCTGCGGGTTATTACGATGCTTACTATGTGAAAGCACAAAAAGTACGTCGTTTAATCCAACAGGATTTCCTCAAAGCATTTGAAAATGTGGATGTGATTGCTGCGCCATCTGCTCCAACCACAGCATATAAGATCGGTGCGAATCTCAGCCCGACTGAAATGTATTTAGGCGATATCTATACCCTTGCTGTGAACTTGGCGGGGCTGCCAGCCATCAATGCACCTGTAGGTTTTGATAAAGACAGCTTGCCTGTGGGTTTACAGTTGATTGGTAACTATTGGTCAGAATCACAATTGCTTTCGATTGTGCATCAATATCAACAACACACAGACTGGCATACCAAACGTGCGGCAATTGCTGAGGAGAATGCATAATGGCTGAAGCTCAAAAGTTGAAATTAATTGACGGTTGGGAAGTCGTTATCGGGATTGAAATCCACACGCAGTTGGCGACCAAGTCTAAAATCTTCTCAGGTTCATCGACTGAATTTGGCCAAGACCCGAATACTCAAGCCAGCCTTGTTGATTTGGCAATGCCGGGCGTGTTGCCTGTTTTGAACGAAGAAGTGGTTGATCTTGCGATTCGCTTTGGTCTGGGTATCGATGCCTATATTGATCAAGCCTCTGTATTTGCTCGTAAAAACTACTTCTACCCAGATTCTCCAAAAGGCTACCAGATCAGCCAGATGGACAATCCTATTGTTGGCTTGGGTCATATCGATATCCAACTTGAAGATGGCACTGTGAAGCGTATTGGCGTGACTCGTGCTCATCTTGAAGAAGATGCTGGTAAATCCATCCATGATCAGTTTGAAGGCATGTCTGGGATTGACTTAAATCGTGCTGGCACACCTTTGCTTGAAATCGTCTCTGAACCTGATATGCGCTCAGTGGAAGAAGCAGTGGCGTATATTAAAGCGATTCACACGCTGGTGCGTTGGTTAGGTATTTCTGACGGTAACATGGCAGAAGGTTCATTCCGTGCCGACTGTAACGTGTCATTGCGTCGTCCGGGTCAACCTTTTGGTACGCGTTGCGAGTTGAAAAACCTCAACTCATTTCGTTTCATTGAGCAAGCGATCAATGTTGAAATTGAACGCCAAATGGAAATTTTGGAATACGGCGGTGAGATTGATCAGGAAACCCGATTGTTCGATCCGAACAAGATGGAAACTCGTTCAATGCGCTCTAAAGAAGAAGCGAATGACTATCGCTACTTCCCAGACCCAGACTTGTTACCTGTAATTATTGCAGATGAGCAAATCGAAGCGGCACGCGCTGCCCTGCCAGAATTGCCTGCTGCACGTCGTGAGCGTTTTATTGCTGACTTTGCTGTGACTGAATACGATGCACACGTCTTGACGCTGTCACGCGAAATGGCGGACTTCTACGAGGCTGTTGTGGCTGCTGCTGGCGGTGCGAAGCAAGGTAAAGTGTCTGCAAACTGGGTGATGGGTGAATTCTCAGGTGCTTTAAACAAAGCAGGCCTAGATTTAGCAGACTCTCCTGTTTCTGCTGAGCAATTGGGTGGCATGATCGCACGTATCGTGGATAACACCATTAACGGTAAAATCGCGAAGCAAGTATTTGGCTTTATGTGGGAAGCAGAAGGAAAATCTGCAGATGACATTATTGCTGAAAAAGGCTTAAAGCAAGAAACCGATACAGGTGCAATTGAAGCGATTATTAAAGACGTACTTGCAGCCAATGAAAAAATGGTTGAAGAGTACAAGTCTGGTAAAGAAAAAGCCTTTAATGGTCTGGTTGGTCAAGTCATGAAAGCTGCAAAAGGTAAAGCTAACCCAGCTCAAGTGAATGAATTGATGAAGAAATTGATTGGTTAAACTGGTCTAATTTCAAAAGGAAACCCGCTTTAGAGCGGGTTTTTTATATTTTTAATTTATTACGATCATCATCAATATAGGACATCGTAATATCAATCAGACAATCAATTAATTCTTCAAAAGTGAAACCCATATTTTGAGATGAAAAGAAATTCATTGTCAGCGCAACACTGGAGTTAATTAAAACATACACCATCAATTTTAGATTTTTTATTTTCAGTACCTCAGGATGTTTTACTGCGTATTCAATCGCTAGAGTATTGATTGCCTTGACTGCTTTTACATGACTGGCTTCGGTACTGTATTTACTTGATACACTTAGCCAATAAAAATATTTATTCTCATCAACTGCTAAAAATTCACCAATGTGCAAAAAAATTGATCTGATCGCTTCTGGAATTTCCATTTCTTGAATTCTGGGGATGACTTCGTAAATCACTTTAGCCAGCTCAGCAATAAAGTGTTGTTGCATCTCTACAAACAAGGCTTCTTTATTTTTAAAATATTCATAAAAGCTTCCAGAACCTACACCCGCAATCTCACAAACTTTGAGCACAGTAGTGTGATCCAATCCATTATTTTTTACTGATATAAATCCTGCATCAACTATAGACTTATAAGTGTTTTTAGACCTACTTTGTTTTGGTTTTCTTATAGTTACCATTATAAAAATCTCACTCTTAAATCCGTCTTTTTTCCGCACAAATTCACTGATAGATTCTATATACATACTAAATTTTGTTCAAATTATCTTCTACAGATGACAAGGAAAAAAAGATGAATATAGCAGTGCAATCTCTACAACGAATCGTCCGACGTAATGTGACTATTCCTTTAGACAAAAACAAAAAATTTACTTTTTACTATGAAGATAATGCTGTTGTGACCTCTCTTTTTGTCGTTTTATCTGCGATGTTTCCACCGGGTGAAATGTTCTTCATCGAGAGCGTGCGTAATGTTCGTGATCAAATTACCGATGAGAAGTTACTCGAAGATATTCGTAATTTTATTGCACAAGAAGCTTTTCATAGTCGAGAACATAAATCTCTGAATGAGCATCTGATTGAGTCGAATTATCCCGAAGTGGTCGAAATCGAAGCCTTAACCAAAGTAAGATTGGATAAATTTCGTAAACTCCCTAAAGTTGAGCAATTAGCGGCGACCGTAGTGATGGAGCATTTCACTGCTACTCTTGCTCGTTTGTTGTTAACTGATCCATTAATCAAACAGAAAACCACTCAAGAAAGTCGAAATCTTTGGGAATGGCATGCGCTTGAAGAACTAGAACATAAATCTGTTGCTTTTGAAGCACTGAAAGCGATTGGTGGTAATACTGTTAGAAATCGAAGAATTGCTTTGATTCGAGTAGCTCGCTTTATTGCGCCAATTACCTTTGATTATTGGATTCAGATTTTAAAACGTAAGGATATTAAGTTTTCAGCTAAAGAACTGAAAGACGCATTTTATTTGGCATTCGGTGGTGTAAATCGTTTAGGTATTTTTTCTCGCACGTTTATAGAAATGCTTGATGTCAGAGATCAACATTTCGATCCATTAGATATGCAGACAGAACAACTCGAAGCGGAATACCGTGAAAAACTGTTTGGAGAAAATGGCATTTTAAACAGTGCACTTAAAAGCTAAGTGAATTTTGAAATAGAAAAAAATTAAATAAGCTCATCTTTCATTCAAGGGTAAGTCAACACAGCTCAAGTGAATGAGTTAATGAAGAAATTTATTGGTTAAACTGATCTAATTTCAAAAAAACCCGCTTTAGAGCGGGTTTTCTTTTTCAAAATTTAAAAATTTCCTTTGCTCTTTCAATTGTCTTTTGACCGACACCCTTTACTTCTGATAGTTGCTTGAGTGTTAAACCCTTATATTTAACTCTTGCCACTACAATTGCCTTTGCTACATCACGCTTTACATTAAGTAATGCTTCGATTTCATCTAAAGAGACTTCTGTGATCAAAGGCTGGGATGTTCTGCTTTGTGAGTCTAGATTTAAATATTCTAAAAGGTCTGCAAGCATCAAATAAATGTGAAAAATAGCTCTGGTTGCTTCCAATTGCGAAACTTCTGTGTGTACACCCTTACAAGTTAACGTGTAATCAGCGGCCATCCAAACTCCTAGATAATCTGAACCGTACCGTGTTTGTCGGAGACCAACTTTCTTGAGAGAA
>AZIJ01019006.1_pt1 | contig 81055 bp, 71 predicted proteins | sample 359151 | NCBI WGS metagenome assembly AZIJ01 (sample SAMN02429718, study PRJNA222666) | marine sediment metagenome | biome: Sediment sample; isolation source: enrichment culture of sample MGS-ElMAX(UA) from oil contaminated site at the... | place: Egypt: El Max | collected 2013-01-23 | depth 9.22 m m | reverse complement strand
CATTTGTTCCTCGACGAAGCTCTTTCCCATCGCGCTTATGAAGCCACGTCCCTACCGATTGGGCATGCGCAGACTATTTCTCAGCCGTATATCGTAGCTTTAATGACACAAATCTTGCTGTCTAGGGGACCCCTGAAGCGCGTGCTCGAAATTGGTACGGGTTCTGGCTATCAAGCTGCAATACTGGCGCAATTGGTGGATGAGGTTTATTCCGTCGAGCGAATTAAACCCTTGTTAATTAAAGCGCGAAGCTTATTTCGTCAGCTGCGGTTACGCAATATTGTCACAGACCACAGCGATGGTGGTGTCGGTTGGCCCGAAAAAGCCCCCTACGACGGTATTATTGCCACTGCAGCTCCTGAACAAGTGCCCGACGAATTACTCTACCAATTGGCACCTAACGGCTTGCTAGTCATTCCTGTGGGCACCGGTGAGCATCAGGAGCTTCGATTGATATCACGACAGGGTGATACGCAAAAATTTGAAGAGGAGGTGATTGAACGCGTACGCTTTGTGCCGCTACTTGGCGGCACATCTCGCTGATGGTGCCCTAGTAATGAGCGATTTGCGTGCTTATATAGTGCTTTTTTTAAAGGGCATGGCCATGGGTGCTGCAGATGTTGTGCCCGGTGTTTCCGGTGGTACGATCGCTTTTATCTCGGGTATTTACGAAGAATTACTTTGCTCTATTCGCGCCTGCACCCCTTTTGCCCTGGCTAGTTTGTTCCGCGATGGCCCCCGTGCTTTTTGGCGGCGTATTAACGGTACTTTCTTGAGTGTGCTGTTCAGTGGTATTTTGTTCAGTATTGCGACCCTGGCGCACTTAATTACCTATCTCCTCGACGCACAGCCCTTACTGCTGTGGTCATTTTTCTTTGGTCTTATAGTGGCGTCTGTGTTTTTTATTTGGCGGCAGTTAGTGCGTAAGGGGTTTTGGGAATATTTATTTTTGCTGCTGGGCCTGTGTACTGCCCTCGTTTTTGCCTTCGCCCCACCTGTGCAGCCGGAGCCGACATTGTTTGTTGTTTTTGGTGCCGGTATGCTGGCCGTTTGCGCGATGATATTACCGGGTATATCTGGAAGTTTTATTCTTCTCTTGCTGGGTATGTATTCGGTCATACTGGGGGCTGTTAGCAACGCAGATTTTCACTTGCTGATTATCTTTGGCCTTGGCTGTGTTGCAGGACTTATGACATTCTCTCGTTTTCTATCATGGTTACTGAAGCGTTTTCATGGTGTGACCTTGTCAGTATTGACTGGGTTTTTGCTCGGCTCCCTGGTGATGGTTTGGCCCTGGAGAGAGTCATCTATGATGTCAGGTGAGGGGGCTGTAACAGCCTTGTCTTTATTGATGCCATGGCAATATGCGCACGTGGTTGGCGACGCTCAATTGCCAGCTGCGCTTGGCTTGATGGCTGTCGGTTTTGTTCTGGTTTTGTTACTTGAAAATGTTGGCGGCAGACGAGCCGCATTCCGATAGTCCCCATTTTGAGGACGAGAAAATATACGGTGATAGCTCTTTTCTTTCATAGGGATGGCGTTGCTAGTTTATTTGCAGTTTGTACGGTGTGTTGTTTGTTGCTGTTGGGTTGTGGTTCAACGCCGGCACCTATCAGTAGTCGTCCGCCTCCACCTAGTCAGGCAATTAATTATCATATTGTCGGTCAGGGGGATACGCTCTTTGCGATTGCCTGGCGTTATGAATTAAGTGTTGAGGCTCTAGCGAGGGCTAACGGCTTGTCTCACCCCTATCGTATTTTTTCAGGCCAGCGTTTAACTCTGAATATCAACAAAACCAAAGCCCGCTTTGCCAATCCGGTACCAGTACCAGTGCGAGCGCCAGTACCAGAGACAAAGGCGACGGCGACGTCTGAGAATGTTGTTAGCCCCAGCGTTGCCAATCCAGTAGAAAAAAAAGTTAGCCGGTCGACTCAACCAAAGATCTATTCCTTACCCAAAGGCAAGTGGCGTTGGCAATGGCCGGTAAAAGGGACAGTATCACGACAATACGATACCAGCCGTATCTTCAAGGGATTAAATATCCAGTCTGCCAAAGGGCGAAAGGTGGGTGCTGCGGCACCGGGGGTGGTTGTCTACGCCGGCCAAGGTTTGAGAGGTTATGGCCGGTTGCTGATTATCAAGCACAGTGAAGTTTATTTGAGCGCCTACGCCCATAATCGCAAAATGTATGTCAAGGAAGGGCAGGCGGTAGATGCGGGACAGAAAATAGCCGAAGTCGGCGGTGATCCCGAAAATAGTGGACGTTTGTATTTTGAAATTCGCAAGAATGGTAAACCAGTTGATCCGATGCGTTTATTGCCGCGCTTATAGGGCTTAGTGATACAGAGTAGTTAGTGTTATTATGCCGAGTGGAACATCCAATAAAATCAATAATTACAGGCTGCGTCATGGATTTCTCCGTTTCTGAAGAACATCAAATGTTGCTCGATAGTGCTGACAAGATTGCCCGGGATTTCCCTCGTGATTATTATATTGAATGCGCAAAGACCAAAACATTTCCGAAAGAACAGTGGGCCGCTTTGGCGGAAGCTGGTTTTCTCGGTATCAACACGCCCGTTGAATACGGTGGTGCAGGTCTGGGTATGCTGGAGCTGGTATTACTACAGGAGCGTTTGGCCGAGCACGGCGTTGCACCACTGTTCTTCGTGGTGAACCAGGGGATTGCCGTGCCTAGCATTAGTCGTCACGGTACGCCAGAGCAGAAAGAGCGCTGGTTGCCGGCCATTGCTAGTGGTGAAAAACGCTGCTGTTTTGCTATTACTGAGCCGAATGCAGGCACCAATACGTTTAAAATACAGACGGTTGCACGTGATGAAGGAGAGCATTTTGTCCTGAACGGCAATAAGCTCTTTATTAGTGGTATCGGGGATGCACACCAAGTTCTGGTTGTCGCGCGGACGAGCACAGGTGGCGATGGTGCGCGCCCGGGATTGACCTTGCTGGTTGTTGACACGGATGCTGACGGCCTGACATGGGATCCAATGGACACGATGGTGAGTCATGCTGAGCACCAGTACTTTGTCTATTTCGATGAGGTCAAGGTGCCTAAAGCAAATGTTCTCGGCAAGATCGATGGTGGTATTGATGTGCTCTTTGACGCGCTGAACCCTGAGCGAATGGTGGTTGCTGCCGGCGCCATTGGTGGCGGCCGTCATGTTTTACAGCGAGGCGTTGATTATGCTAATGAACGAGAAATTTTTAAGGGGCCGATTGGTGCTTATCAGGGATTACAGCACCCTATGTCAGAGGCGAAAGCTTTGCTTGAAGCTGCTTCCTTAATGATTCAGAAAGCCGCTTGGCTGCACGACAGTGGTAAACACTCAAAAGTGGTTGGTGATTGCGCAAACATGGGGAAGATGGTGGGTACTGATGCCGCCTTTAAGGCAGCTGATGCCGCTTTGCAATGCTTCGGTGGTTACGGCTTTACAGAGAGCTATGATATGTTGAGTCACTTTATAACAGCTCGTCTAGGCAAAGTGGCGCCGATTAACAGGGAAATGACCCTGAACTACATTGGGGAATATATTCTCGGTTTACCAAAGTCCTATTGATTGTGTTCGATAAAAGTGCGGTGCCACTATAAAAGGTGGTCAATTATGGTGCCAATAAACGGACGCTGAAAATTGCGAACACTGTCGCGTGCAAAATGTCGATGAGTCATGGTTAATTCCCGATTGTCAGTAGCTTTGAAAAAATGCTGCGTGGTAGAATCCGCGCCGTGTGGTGTGCTTGTAAACTGAAGAGATAAAGGAGTACGTGTCGGTGCGAACTATTAGGTATCCCTCTAAAAAGAGTTTTTTGCTACTGAGTCTGATGTTAATTCTTACCGCTTGCGGTGTGACGCCCCATCCCCCCTTAACCGCTGACCAAATCAATCCCTTGCAGGATTTTGATTATATTATTGGCCCCGGGGATGAGATTGAAATATTTGTCTGGGGTAACGAGGAACTTAGCACATCGGTTGATGTTAGACCGGATGGTAAAATCACCACGCGTCTCGTTGAAGATATAGTCGCCAGTGGTAAGACACCGACGGTACTGGCACGGGATATTGAAGAGGCTTATTCAGAATATGTGAGAAGCGCTGTAGTCAGTGTGATTGTTGAAGAATTTGTGAGCATTCCATCGCAGCAAATTAGAGTAGTTGGTGAAGCCGCCAGCCCTTTAAATATTCCATTTAGCAAACATATGACCTTGCTTGATCTAATGATTGAGGTGGGTGGCTTGACAGATTACGCGGATGGTAATCGCGCGATATTGATTCGTTACTTTAATGGCAAGCAGGAATCTTACACGCTACGTCTTGACGACATGTTGGAAGATGGCGATATATCTGCCAATCTGGCTTTGTATCCTGGTGATATTGTTATCATTCCCGAGTCCTGGTTCTAGGTTATAGGGTCTGTTTTAGCTTTAATCATACTGGGGCTGAGAGTAACGTATGCAGGATTTATTGGACCAATTCTACGAATATCTATGGGGCATCTGGCGTTATCGCTGGACAGGTCTCATTTGTGCCTGGGTAGTGGCAGTGGCGGGTTGGCTCTGGGTGGCGCAGATGCCCGAGCAGTATGTCGCTAAAGCCAGAATTCATATTGATAGCAGCAGCATCCTTCGCCCATTGCTCAGAGGCCTGGCCATCCAGTCCGATGTTAACCGCCAGGTTGCATTGATGAGCAAGACTCTCTTTAGTCGACCGAACATGGAAAAGCTGATGCGCATGACTGACCTTGATTTGCAGGTGAACAATGACCTGGAAAAAGAGGCCTTGCTTGGTAGTTTGCGTAATTCTTTAAGCTTATCGAGTGGTGGCCGGGGTAATAGTGATATTTATTCAATCTCCTTTCAACATAAAGACCGAGATGTAGCGAAGAAGGTAGTGCAGTCGGTAATTACTGTGATTGTTGAGAATACTTTGGGTGATAATCGTAAAGATAGTGCTGGAGCAAAAGAATTTCTCGATGAAAAAATAGCTGATTACGCTGGACGTATGGCCGAAGCCGAAGCGCGCTTAGCTGAGTTTAAACATAAGCATGCCGGTGGAATGCCGGGACAAACGGGTAGTTATTATGAGAGCTTGAGTGCTGCAAAGTCACAGCTCCGTGAGGCGCAACTGCAGCTTGATGAAATCAACAATCGCCGCCGAGAAATGAAGCGCCAATTAGAGAGTCTGGAAGATGACGGCGAATTTGGTTTTGGCGAATTTGACTCACCAGAAGTTTCATCTTCTTATGACGCCCGCATACTGTCATTGGAGAGTAAACGTGACGATCTATTAATGCGCTATACCGAGCGACATCCAGCCGTTATTCAGACGGCTTCTTTGATTGCCGAGCTCAATGCTGACAAACAGGCTGAGCTGGCTGAGCTGGCTGAGCTGGCGGATGATTCGCCAAGTATGGGCTTACAGGCTAGCCCTGTTTATCAGCAGATGAGAGCGCGCTTGTCCGAGACTGAAGCGCGCTCTGCGGAGCTGAAAGTGCGAGTCGGCGAGTATAAAAACCGCGTTGTCTCACTGGAACAAAGAGTCGATAGTATTCCCCGTATTGAAGCGGAGTTTAAAGAACTCAATCGTGACTACGGCGTGATCGCTGCTCAACATAACACCTTGTTACAAAGACGGGAGTCAGCACGTCTTTCGGGAGATGTTGAAGAAAATGCCAGCGGTGTGAAGTTTCGCGTTATTGACCCGCCTTTCGTGCCTCTAGAGCCAACGGAACCCGATAAGCTATTGCTGCACTCTGGGGCTTTTGTGGCGGCAATTGGCTTTGGTGGAGGCTTTGCTCTGTTGTTATCATTGTTGCGCCCGGTAGTCTGTAATCGGCGAGGTTTAGAGCGTTTGGTCAGCTTGCCCGTTTTGGGTAGTGTCTCCATGGTAACTTCAGTGGTTGAGAAGAAAAAAGCCCTGCATGAAAAACTGTTATTTGCATCCATGGTTTTATTCTTATTTCTAACATTTGCAGGTGTTAATCTCGGGCAGAGTTTGCTCGCAGCTTGAATGTGGTCTTCGTGGCAGGAAAGGGTGTCTAATGAGCATAATTGAAAAAGCTGTTGAAAAGCTTAACTCGTCTGAGGTCGACCGGCAGGCTGTACAGCCCCGTGGTGAATCTCAATCAGTTAATGTTGCTGATGGCAATAGCACATTGAACGCAGATTCTGTCAATCTAGATCAGCAATCCACTTCTCAGCCTTCGCCACCCCCTAATACCTCGCAATCAATTGATATCGAGATTAGCTTTGAAGAACTTGCTGGGAAAGGCATGGTGACACCTGACTCCCCTCGTAGTCCAATTGCTGAAGAATACCGCGCAATAAAACGCCCTCTGTTAACGAATATTGAGGGCAAAGGTCTCGTCGATATTCGCCATCCAAATTTGATCATGGTAACCAGTGCCCTTCAAGGGGAAGGCAAGACATTTTCTGCCGTTAACTTAGCAATGAGTATTGCTATGGAGCAGGATAAAACGGTGTTACTTGTTGATGCAGATATTTCAAAAGCTAGTGCGGGAAGGTTGCTCGGGGTCCCCGATAGCAGCCCTGGTTTGATTGATGTCCTTGAAGAGAAACGTCTGCATATTGGTGATGTGATGTTACATACCAATATTCCTAATCTACGGATTGTTCCCGCAGGACGTGTGCACGATAGGTCAACAGAATTGTTAGCTAGCCAGAGTATGTTCCGCGTCGCTGAAGAGCTGGCACAGCGGTACTCAGACCGAGTAGTGATTTTTGATTCTCCTCCTATGTTACTGACTAATGAGGCGCAGGTAGTGGCCAGCCTTGTTGGGCAAGTCGTCTTTGTCGTTGCAGCTGAACAAACGTCGCAGCGTGCTGTTACTGAAGCGCTTCGCATGCTTGGTGATGGGGTAGTAGTGGGTACAATTTTGAATAAGGCGAAACACGCCTTCACCAGTAAGTTTGGCTACGGCTACGGCTACGGCTACGGTTATGGCTACGGAAATACCCGAGAAAAAAATTAACCAGCTGTTAGGGATGATTAATGCAGAAGCATTGGCACGAGATAATAAGGTATTCTATCGCGGTCAGTTTAGTAGCTTTACCCAGTATTGGGTATTCTGAACAGTGGCGTGTAAATTCTGGTGTGAGTGTTAGTGAACGCTATAGTGACAATGACAACCTTTCTGCCACCGATAAAGAAAGTAAGTTTGTTACCGTTGTCTCGCCTGATATCAGCTTGTCAGGCAGGGGTGATGGTCGTGTTAGTTATGATGTTTTGGCCGCCCTCACGCATCATGAATCCAGCGATGGAGAAGATTCCACGAACCCCCGGTTAAATGGAAATGCGAATGCTGAATTGGTCGACCAGATATTCTTTCTTGATATTAGCTCCACAATTAACCAGAACCGTGTAGACCCTTTCCGATCTATTGGGAGTGATGATTTATCCCGTTCCCGCTCTGATAATGTGACGACGACATATAGTTATTCTTTGAGCCCCTACCTGGTCGGGCGAATTAATAGTTTTGCTGAAATGGAATTGCGTTACAGCTTCGATGAGCAGTGGAACTCTGACAGTGAGTTAAGTGACAGTAATCGCCAAGCTGTTTCTTTTAATCTTAATAGTGGCAGTGATTTTGCCATATTTGATTGGGGCGTGGTGGGTAATTACAGCAAGACTGACACAGATGATGACGGTAGTACCCAAAGGAATGATGATGAACTGAAATCCGCTGACCTTTTACTGGGCTATCGTGTTAACCGTAAATTTCGGTTAAGAGGTTCTGTTGGTCGGGAGTGGAATGATTTTGACTCGGTTCACTCAGACATTGATGGTAAGCGTTGGGATTTTGGCGTGATTTGGACGCCCAATAAGAGAACAACGGTCGATATTGGTTACGGTGAGCGTTTTTTTGGTGGCACGCCTACTGTTGACATTTCTTACCGAAGAAAAAAGAGTATTTTTACCGCCAGCTATGCCAAGGAACTGACTGATGCGCGGTCTCTACGTAGCCAAAATACTTTTTTTGACGAGGATGCTTTTGGTAATCCGATTGACCCAGTAACGGGATATCCTATTTTTGCTTTTCCCGATGATGGACAAATCGTAGATGAGCGGACTTCTTTTTCCTGGTTGTGGCAGGGTAAGCGCACGACATTAACCTGGAATGCTGACCACTCAATACAGGAACCACAGAGCTCAAGGGAAGATGTGGTATTTATTTCTTCCAGTTTAGGGCTGTCGCGGCGGCTTACGAGTAAGTTGAGCTTTGATACGAGCGTTGATTGGGAAGATCAAGAGAACGAGCTTAATGAAGAATTTGAAACGTGGCGTTTTAATATGGGTTTAAGTCGTCCTCTTGGCAGTAAAAGTAATGTGAGTTTGCGCTACACCTATACCGACAGAGATTCTGATTTGTCTGGTGACGGCTATGAGGAAAACCGAATGATATTGAGTTATAGAATTAACTTTTAAATGCTTTTAAAGAGCGGGTGTAATCGTTGTCTGAATCAGTAGGAAAAAAAATACTTTGTATCGTTGGTGCACGGCCAAACTTTATGAAGATAGCTCCCGTCATCAGGGCCCTGAATAACGCTCAACATCCTTTTAAGGTATGCCTCCTCCATACCGGCCAGCACTATGATGCCGCAATGAAGCAGTCTTTCTTCGAGCAACTTCATATTCCGGAGCCCGATGTCGATTTGGGCGTGGGTTCCGGCTCGCATGCTTTCCAGACTGCAGAAATTATGAAGCGTTTTGAGCCGGTAATGGATGATCTAGACCCCGATGCAATTTTAGTTGTCGGTGACGTGAACTCAACCATTGCTTGCGCTTTAGTGGCTTCTAAAAAGGCGGTGCCGATTATTCATGTTGAGGCAGGTTTGCGCAGCGGTGATCGCACCATGCCTGAAGAAATAAACCGTGTGTTGACGGACCAAATTTCTGACTTATTACTCACTACGGAGCGTAGTGCTGCGCAAAATTTGATGCGTGAGGGTGTCAGCGCTGACAAAATACACTTTGTTGGTAACGTGATGATTGATACTTTGCGTTATAACCTTAAAGACGCCGTTCCCTTCGGCGACGTTATCACGGATTGTCTAGGTGCTGAGCGGGCTGGCAGTATAGGTGCAAATTATGGTTTGCTTACCTTGCATCGCCCAGCCAATGTTGATGATCCGGTGGTCTTGGAGCGTTTATTACAAACGCTAGTTGATCTTTCTGAGCAGTTACCCCTGCTGTTTCCCGTGCACCCAAGAACTCGGCAGTGTGTCGATAGCGCCGGGTTGAATCAGCTTATCGCAGATAGTCAACTCTATTTGATGCCGCCCCAAGCTTATCTCAATATGTTGGGTTTAATGCAAGGTGCTCGCCTGATGATGACCGATTCTGGTGGTATTCAGGAAGAAACAACAGCGCTTGGTGTCCCTTGTATTACCTTGCGTGAAAATACGGAAAGGCCAATTACTGTTGAAGAGGGCAGTAACACCATAGTCGGTTCAGACCCTGAAAAAATAAAATTATGCTTCAACGATATTATACATTCAGGTGGCAAGGCGGGTCGTACCCCTGAGTTCTGGGATGGAAAGTCTGCAGAGCGTATCGCTGCTGTTATCGGTGATTGGTTTTATAATAAATAACAGGCTGTTTTCACTGGCATAGAGTACTAAGTGGGAGGCTGGGAACTATTCGAGTTTATTCAAATACATGTTTTGCTAGAGTACTGGTATAAGTTTTCAGCAGAGTTTGAGGGCAGGAACGCCGAGACTCTGGCACCTTGTAGGTCAATAACGAGTAAGCTGAATTGGGAGTAATCCGGTGAGCACAGCCCCGCTTCTAAATGCGATGACCGTCGATGTAGAAGACTATTATCAGGTTTCTGCATTTGAAAAACATATTTGCAGAACAACATGGGATGATTTCGATTCTCGGGTCGAGGCGAATGTTGATCGAATCTTACAACTTTTTGATACGAAGTTAGTGAAAGCGACTTTTTTTACCCTGGGTTTGGTCGCAGAGCGACATCCTGGCATGGTAAGAAAAATAGTCGAAAACGGTCACGAGTTAGCGAGTCATGGCTGGGATCATCGGCGCGTCACGTCACAAAAACCAGACTGTTTTAAACAGGATGTACTTAAGACAAAGGCGTTGTTAGAAGATATTTCGGGACAAGTGGTCAAAGGCTATCGAGCAGCGAGCTATTCTATCGGAGCTGATAACCTTTGGGCTCTTGATGTTCTGGCTGACGCGGGCTATGAATACAGTTCTAGTATTGTGCCTATTCATCATGACCACTATGGTATGCCCGACGCGCCGCGATTTGTTTTTCGAGCTGCCAATGATCGCATTCTTGAAATCCCAATCAGTACGGTGCCAGTTATGCGTCGCAATATTAATTGCGGGGGTGGGGGCTGGTTTCGGTTTTTCCCCTATAGTTTCACTCGCTGGGCTCTTAAGCAAATTAATGAACAGGAGCAACGCCCCTGTATCTTTTATGTTCACCCCTGGGAAATTGACGAGGAGCAGCCAAGAATCGACAAACTGGGGTACAAAACGCGCTTTCGTCACTACTTTAATTTACATAGAACGCATTCACGCCTTGAGCGTTTGCTCGACGATTTTAGTTGGGGTCGAATGGATGATATTTTTTTAGGGGCAAATCAATAAATGCCAGTGCAAGGGGAGTCAACCGCGATTAATATTCGTCGTTTAAATGAAGGGGACAATTGTCGCTGGGATGCCTTTGTTGAGAATTGTCCGGAGGGAACGTTTTTTCACCTCTCAGGTTGGAAAACCGTCCTTGAGCAGGCTTTTGGGCATCGCACATATTATTTATACGCTGAGCTGAACGGAGAAATTCAGGGCGTAATACCACTCGCCCAGGTTAAAAGCTTCTTTTTTGGCAATACTCTCGCCTCATTGCCTTTTTGTGTCTATGGTGGAGTGATTGCCAACAGCGACGAGGCTAGAGTTGCCCTGCGCGAAGCGGCTTGTGAACTGGCCAGTCAGTTAAAAGTTGATGCTCTGGAGATGAGAAACACGCAATCATCGGGCTTGGACTGGCCAACAAAAGAACTCTATGCGACCTTTATCAAGACGATTGATGCCGACCCAGATGTCAATATGAAGGCTATTCCCCGCAAGCAACGCGCAGTGGTACGTAAAGGTATCAAGGCGGGTCTTGTGAGTGAAATCGACCAGGGTTGGCAACGCTTGCACCGCATTTACTCTGAGAGCGTGCGCAACCTCGGAACGCCAGTTTTTTCGGGGAATTATTTTCGAATATTGCGAGAGGTTTTTGCAGAAAAGTGTGATGTGTTGATGGTCACTCACGAGGGGCGAGATATCGCCGGGGTGATGAGCTTCTATTTCAAAGATCAAGTGCTACCCTATTACGGTGGTAGTGTTACCGAAGCGCGTGCTTTAAAAGGCAATGACTTTATGTACTGGGAGCTAATGCGCCGATCCGGGGAGCAGGGCATTCGTATATTTGATTACGGCAGGAGTAAAGAGGGTACCGGGCCCTATAGCTTCAAAAAGAATTGGGGCTTTACGCCAGAGCCTTTGTCCTATGAGTATTTCTTAGTCAAATCTAAGACGATGCCTGATATTAATCCTTTAAACCCTAAATACCGAATTTTTGTTAATACTTGGAAAAAGCTACCTCTTCCTGTTGCTAACTTGATTGGCCCAATGTTATCTAAAAGCCTGGGTTAAGATCGGTGTCGAAGCAAACAACAGCAAAGCCCTTTTTGCTTTTTCTATGTCACAGGATTCCCTTCCCTCCGAATAAGGGAGATAAGATCCGTTCTTATCATTTACTCCGTTATCTCAGTGCGCATTATCGGGTGTATCTTGGTGCCTTTGTCGATGACCCTCTCGATTGGCAATATGTTGATAAGCTTGAAGAACTGTGTGAAAAGGTGCAGCTCGTTAAGCTCAACCCAAAAATTTCGCGTGTAAAGAGTTTATGGGCTTTATGTCGTGGTGAGCCTTTGTCCTTGCCCTATTATTCGAGTCGTGTGATGAGCTGTTGGGTCAACCAGTTACAGGCTGATAACACGGTTCAGCGAGTAGTTGTTTACTCTGCCGTTATGGCCCAATACGTAGACGGCGAAAATTTCAGTGACAGTAAAAAAATTGCCGATATGGTTGATGTCGATTCTGAAAAGTGGCGTGAATACTCACAGCAGAAAACTTTTCCAATGAGCTGGGTTTATTATCGCGAAGCAACGCGCTTGCTTAAGTATGAAAGCCGTATCGCCGAAAATTTCCATCATAGTTTGTTTGTTTCCACAGCCGAGGCGGACAAATTTATAGAGTTAGTACCTGAGGTGGCCGCTCGAGTGGGTAGTTATAGCAATGGGGTTGATGCCAGTTATTTTAGTCCGCAGCAGACATTCCCCTCGCCCTATAATGAAAGGGAAAAGGTGTTGGTTTTTACCGGTGCCATGGATTATTGGCCAAATATCGATGCAGTGACCTGGTTTGTCCACGATGTGTTCCCCGCGGTTTTAGCGAATAACCCTCAGCTTCGGTTGTATATTGTCGGTAGTAACCCAGTCGCATCATTACGTAAGCTGGCTGATTTGCCAGGGGTTGTCGTCACGGGCCGTGTGGCTGATGTACGCCCTTACCTGGCCTACGCTGTTGCCGCGATTGCCCCAATGCGTATCGCTCGTGGCATCCAAAATAAAGTGCTTGAGGCGATGGCGATGGCTCGCCCTGTTATTGTTAGCGAAGCGGGAATAGAAGGGATTGATGCTATTCCTGGAGAGGATGTGCTCGTTGCCCGCCAAGCCAATGATTATGGTCGTTACATAGATGATGTACTAAGTCAAAAATATCAAAGCCTGGGGTCATCTGCTCGGTCCAGAGTGATGCAAGACTTCAGTTGGGAAAAGAATTTACCTTTGATCGGACAATTGCTCGAGCAACAATCTGTATAAGGCCTGAGATAGAACAGCTATGGATGATTCACAACAGTTAACCAGTAGAGAAGAAGGATTCAATAAGCGCTATTTGTTTATTGCGGTAGTTTATTGTCTTGCCATCCTGCTCATTTTTTATGACACGGTCGAGTCAATGGTGGCTATATGGTGGCGCTCTGAGACCTTCACCCACGGATTTTTGATTGCACCGATTGTCATCTGGCTGGTTTGGGAAAAACGGCAGACACTGGTGCGGTTATCCCCCGCATTCCAATACCTGGCCTTGGTGCCCTTGTTGTTCTTCGGGACCACATGGCTTTTGGGAAATGTCATGGCTGCCACCGTCGTGCAGCAAATTTCACTTATTGGTATTTTGGTGAGTGGGCTTTGGGCAATTTTGGGTACACAGGTGGTTTGGGCGATAGCCTTTCCTCTGGCTTTTTTGTTTTTAGCGGTACCGGTTGGCGAAGGACTTATTCCTGTCATGATGGAGTTTACGGCTGATTTTACCATTGGCTTACTCAAGATGACGGGGATTCCTGTCTATCGTGAAGGCTTGTTTTTTACTCTGCCCAGTGGCCATTGGTCGGTTGTTGAGGGCTGTAGTGGCGTTCGATATTTGATTGCCTCCGTGACACTGGGCTGTTTGTTTGCCTATCTTAGTTACCAAGGTTTAGTTAAACGAGGGCTATTTATTGCCGCGTCTATTATCGTACCGATTATTGCCAATGGCTTGCGGGCATATATGATTGTTATGATAGGCCATCTTAGTAGTATGAAACTGGCTACTGGTGTTGATCATTTGATCTACGGGTGGGTGTTTTTTGGCATTGTGATGTTTGTACTCTTTGCGGTGGGTTCTATTTGGCGAGATCGCGATAGCTCGACTGAGCGCGCACCGCTAGTTGCCCAAGGCGGTACCCCAAACCTGGAGTCAAAGGCAAAAACTTATCTCACTACTGTGGTCGTTTTGTTGCTGGCGTGTGCTGGGCCCGCCACAGCGCATTTGATACAGCGTCAGCCTGCTCTGACAGCCTTTGCACCTCTGGAAGCACCACAGGGTCTTAATGATTGGGTGAAGCAAAAGAGGCAGAGCTGGCAGTGGCGCCCAGTGGTGAAAGGCGCTGATGACGAATTCCACCAGTTTTATCATCGAGATGGCGTTGTCGTCAGTCTTTATACCGGCCAATATTTAACGCAAAATCAAAATAAAGAACTCATTAATAGTCAAAATGTCTTCGTGGTGCAAAAGTCTCCCGATTGGTGGGTCGTCGGTCGTTCCAAGGTGACCTTGAATTTGGCGGGTGATACTATCGAAGTGGATCAGGCACACATCAAAGGCAGTGGCTCTAATTTACTGGCTTTACGCTGGTATCGTCTCGGTGACAAATACACCGCCAACCCCTATACCGGCAAGTTGTTAGAGGGGGTGGCAAAGCTCTCTTTCGATCGGCGCGATGGCGCTTATATCACTGTTACCACCCCGGTTATTGATGACGCCGATTTACCTCTCGAGACCCTGCAAGACTTTATTAACACCCTGCTGCCGGGTCTGGAAGCCCAGCTTGACCGAGTTGTTGGCCTTGAAGACTCAACGCTTGAGTGAAGCACATCCTCCGCCCCTCGAGACGACACCACCTCTCGTTGCCCATGTGATCTACGCATTGGGTACCGGTGGTCTGGAAAACGGCCTGGTGAATATCATCAACCGAGCCTGCCCCCAGCGCTATCGTCACGTGATTATTTGTCTTACGGGCACTGAAGGTTTTGAACGTCGTATTACAGCGCCGAATATCGAGGTTATTTCCCTACATAAACGCCCCGGTCATGACCTCGCTCTGTATTGGCGATTGTGGCGAACTTTCATTAGATTGCGTCCGGCTATTGTCCATACACGTAATTTGGCTGCCTTGGAAATGCAAGTAATTGCCGCTTTAATACCGGGTGTAAAACGTGTTCACGGTGAGCACGGTCGGGATATTCAGGACATCGATGGCTCCAATAAGAAATACAACGTACTGCGTAAGGCGCTACGCCCTTTAGTGCATCGCTATATAGCCGTTAGCCAGGATTTAGCACAGTGGCTTGCTCAGGTTGTGGAGGTACCAACGGCAAAAATAAAACAGATTTATAATGGTGTCGATCAGCAGGTTTTTACACCGGGTTCTGTGAGTGTGTCTGCCCCAGTTGGTTTTAAGGCGGACAATATGCAGGTTATAGGTACCGTGGGTCGTCTCGCCGAAGTTAAGGACCAACGTACTCTAATTGAAGCCTTTTCCCTGCTTGTAAATGACAGCTCAATACAAAAGCCTCTACGTCTCATCATTGTAGGCGATGGACCGATGTATCAGACTTTATGCGATAGAATTACCGAGTTAGGTTTGTGTGAATATATCTGGATGCCTGGTGATCGAAAGGATATTCCCGATTTTCTGCGCATGATGGATGTTTTCGTTTTACCCTCTTTGGGAGAAGGAATTTCGAACACTCTTCTTGAAGCTATGGCGACGGGTTTGCCGCTTGTTGCAACGCGTATTGGCGGTAACCCAGAGTTAATCGAAGAGGGCATTAACGGTTGTTTAGTGCCTGTTGGTGATGCTGCTGCATTGGCTAAACATTTGAAGCACATTCTTACCGAGCCTCAGACAATGAAGTTCTTCGGTGAAAATAGTCTCAATAAAGCCAGACAAAATTTTGATTGGAGCCGCACAGTTGAGCAATATCTTGCCGTGTACGATCAGTTATTGGGGCGAGTGGAAATGAAAACCAGCCCACCTCCAGCCAATGAAAGTTAAGTAATCTAGCAACCGGAGCGCGTCGTTAAATAATGTGTGGCATTGCAGGAATATTAGATACCCGAGGGCAGCGAGATATTGATCGTGACTTGCTGGGTCGTATGAATCAATCACAATTCCATCGCGGTCCCGACGAAGGTGGGCAACATCTTGAACCCGGCCTGGGCCTGGCTCATCGGCGTTTATCAATTATTGACCTTTCCTCCGGTCAGCAGCCGATGTACAACCACGATAAAAGTGTTTGTGTGGTATTTAACGGTGAGATTTACAATTTCCCGAGCTTGAGAAAAGAGCTCGAAGCCAAAGGCTATGTCTTTAAAAGCCATTGTGATACCGAGGTGATCGTCCACGGCTGGAGCGCCTGGGGAGAGGCCTGTGTCGATAAATTCAGAGGCATGTTTGCCTTTGCAATATGGGATAAGCAGCAACGCAGCCTGTTTCTGGCTCGCGACCGGATGGGGATTAAGCCCCTTTTTTATTCACTGTTGCCTGATGGGCAGTTTATTTTCGGTTCGGAACTTAAAGTTCTTAAGTGCCACCCTGATCTTCCAACAAAACTTAACCCTCAGGCTGTAGAGGATTATTTTGCGTTGGGTTATATCCCCGAGCCAAAGACGATTTATCAAGGTGTTTACAAACTCAATCCCGGGCATACCCTGACCGTCAAGCAAGGGCAGGGCGAATTGCGTCCCAATGAATACTGGGATATTCCCTTTACCCCCGTGCCCTACAGTTCTGAACAAGAGCTAGAAGAGGAGCTTATCCAGCGCTTGCGCGAAGCGGTTGATATACGCATGGTTGCCGAAGTACCCCTCGGTGCCTTTTTATCCGGCGGTGTTGATTCCAGCGCTGTGGTGGCAATGATGGCCGGTTTACAGAAAGAACCTGTGAATACTTGTTCCATTGGTTTTGATGTAAAGGGTTATGATGAGTCGATTCATGCTCAGGAGGTTGCCGAGCAATTTAATACCCGACACCACGTCAATATTGTCGACCCCAATGACTTTGATTTAATTGATCAATTGGCTCTGCTTTATGATGAACCCTTTGCCGATAGCTCTGCATTGCCAACCTATAGAGTTTGTCAATTGGCGAAACAGCGCGTCACGGTTGCGCTGTCGGGCGATGGAGGTGACGAACACTTTGCCGGTTACCGGCGCTATCGCTGGCATATGAACGAAGAAAAATTGCGCGGCTTGGTTCCAGACGCGATACGTCAACCACTTTTTGGTTTAGCGGGAAAAATGTATCCAAAGCTCGGTTGGGCTCCTCGCGTATTCCGTGCCAAAACAACATTTCAGTCTATGGCGCGTACTCCGGTTGACGGTTATTTCCATAATTTTTCGACGCTCATCGACGAGCAGAGAGAGCAGCTTTTCAGCGATTCGTTTAAACGTGAGCTTCAAGGTTATAAAGCATCTGAAGTCTTTCATCACTATGCCGCGAAAGCACCGACGGACGATCCCTTGTCTGTCGTTCAGTACATTGATATGAAAACCTATCTAACGGGTGATATTTTAACCAAGGTCGATCGCGCCAGTATGGCCCATTCTTTAGAGGTGCGCGTACCCCTGCTCGACCATAAATTTGTGGAGTGGGTATCCGGAATACCTTCCTCAATGAAGTTAAAAGGTCAGCAGGGTAAAGCAATTTTTAAATCATCTCTCGAACCTCACCTGAGCAATAATATCCTTTATCGCGATAAGATGGGTTTTGCCGTGCCCTTAGCGCACTGGTTTCGAGGCCCCTTAAAAGAAAAGTTATATACGAGCTTATTTGACGGCGGGTTGTCTGCAACAGGCATGTTCGATAGCAAGTACCTTGAGAAATTGTTTGATCAGCATCAGTCGGGACAGCGTGACAACAGCGCTTCTTTGTGGACACTGCTGATGTTTAATGAAAGCCTAAAAAAATTATAGCCACGAGTCTTATTTAGCCAATGAAAATTCTTCATATACTTGACCACTCTATTCCATTGCACAGTGGCTACACTTTTCGCACGCGGGCTATTCTTGAACAGCAACGGGCTATGGGTTGGCAAACTTATCATTTGACCTCCGCAAAGCATCAAGGTGCTACTCAGGATGTGGAAGAAATTGACGGTTTTGAGTTTTTCCGTACCCGCCCTAAGACAGGGTTTTTCTTCCGGCTGCCCCTCTTTAATCAGCTAGCTATTGTGCGCAGTCTTGAAAAGCGGATCGACGAGGTGATTAAAGAGGTCAACCCGGATGTACTTCATGCCCATTCACCTGCGCTTAATGGACTCGCGGCAGTTAGAGCTGGGCGACGACACAAAATTCCTGTGGTCTACGAATGTCGTGCTTTTTGGGAAGATGCGGCTGTAGATCATGGCACCAGCAATGAGAACGGCTTGCGTTATCGTTTGACCAAAGCGCTTGAAACCTACGTGTTTCGTCACGCCGACGCGGTAACAACTATTTGCGAAGGCTTGCGTAGCGATATTATAAGCCGAGGCATTGTCGCCGATAAAGTGACAGTCATACCCAATGCAGTTGACATTGAACGCTTTACTTTCGGAATTGAGGCCGATGCTAACTTGAGAGAAAAGTTACATTTGAGTGGTAAAAAAGTACTGGGTTTTATTGGTTCTTTTTACGCCTATGAAGGTTTGCCATTATTGCTCGATGCCATGCCGGCTATGCTGAAGAGCTCGCCTGATATACGCTTATTGTTAGTCGGCGGAGGTCCCCAAGAAGCTCTCATTAAAAATAAGGTCTCCGAATTAGGTCTGAAAAATGAAGTGATTTTCACAGGGCGTGTGCCTCATGATCAGGTGCAGGCTTACTATAATCAAGTTGATGTTTTTGTGTATCCCCGGCTTGCCATGCGTCTGACGGATCTGGTGACGCCATTAAAACCTCTAGAGGCCATGGCACAAGGTCGTTTGGTAGTTGCCTCTGATGTAGGAGGGCACAAAGAGTTAATTCGTGACCGTGAGAACGGCTATTTATTTACGGCGGGCGATGCAAATGATTTGGCACACACGGTGACAGGCCTACTGTCGGCTGAAAAGAAGTGGCCTGCATTAAAAAAATCAGGGCGTGAATATGTAGAAACTGAGCGTAACTGGCAGGTGAGTGTGGCCAATTATCAATCGGTTTATCCTGCGTTGGTACCGGATGCTTCCGGTTCAGTATCGGGTGCCTAGACGTGGCCGAGAAAGTGACGAAATTACTGGTCTTCACCTCGTTATTTCCTAGTCACGTACAGCCGGGGGCGGGTTTGTTTATTCGTGAACGTATGTTTCGCGTTGCTAAGCACCTGCCTTTGATCGTAGTGTCGCCTGTACCCTGGTTTCCCTTGCAAGGTTTGATTCGTTACTTTAAACCCGGTTATCGCCCTCAGCCAGAAAAATATGAGGAGCAGCAAGGTATCATGGTTTACTACCCGCGATTTCTTGCCGTGCCGGGTGTGCTTCGGAGGTTCGATGGATTCTCGATGGCGTTGTGCAGCTTCTTTTTACTGTTGCGCTTGAAACGTCGTTTTCAATTCACTGTGATCGATTCACATTTTGCCTGGCCCGATGGCTACGGGGCAACTTTGCTGGGGCGATGGCTGAGGGTTCCTGTAACGATTACTTTGCGTGGTACCGAAGTGCCCCATTCTAAAAACTCGCTTCAGCGCACTAAAATAGTGGTGGCTTTGGATAAGGCGGCGAGAGTCTTTTCTGTCGCTGACTCATTGAAACGCCATGTCGTTGGCCTAGGTGCCAGAGCTGAGAAAATTCAAGTCGTGGGTAATGGTGTTGACACTGAGCGTTTTGTTCAAGAGGACCAGTCAGAGGCGAGAGCACGCTTTGATTTGCCCCGTGATGCGCAGGTGCTGGTGACAGTGGGTGGTCTGGTTGAGCGAAAAGGCTTCCATCGGGTGATTGAGCTTATGCCTGCATTACTGGAAGAATTCCCGCGGTTGTACTATCTGGTTGTTGGCGGGGCGAGTGCGGAAGGGGATTGGGGTGAGCGTCTGAAAGCCCAGGCGTGTAAATCTGGTATTAGTGATAGAGTGTTATTTACCGGTGCTATTGCTCCCGATGAGTTACGTTGGCCGCTTTCTGCAGCGGATGTTTTTGTATTACCAACGTCCAATGAAGGCTGGGCCAATGTCTTTTTAGAAGCGATGGCCTGTGGTCTACCTGTTGTGACGAGTGACGTGGGGGGTAACCCGGAAGTAGTTTGTAACGGTGATCTAGGTACTATAGTTCCTTTCGGTTATCCTCAGCTTCTACTGAAGGCAATTGTTGCCGCGCTCAATAAGAACTGGCAGCGAGATAAAATTATGGATTATGCGAGAAATAATAGCTGGGATCATCGAGTCGAGCATTTATTGACTGCGTTTGAAGAGATTACCTATCCTTCATGCGAACGTGGAGGATAGGCGTGAGGTGAATCAGCAGCAAGATAATGATTTTGTCCCGATATTTGCGGGGGGTGGCACTCGGCTTTCCGCTCACATTGGTATTCTTCACGCCCTGGAAACACTGGACGTAAAGTTCGACCATCTAGTGGGAGTATCCGGTGGCAGTATTATCGGCGCTCTTTATGCCGCTGGATTCTCTCTATCTGATATTAAACAACTGGCGCTGCAAACGAATTTCTCAATATTTAAAGGGTTTTCCATTTTTCAACTCCTAAAATCGGGGGGGGTTGAGTACAGGAGCGGTTTTTGAACAATGGGTAGAGGAACAGCTCAACGGTTGCCGCTTTCAAGATCTGCCACGCAACCTGCACATTGTTGCCACCGATGTTATGACAGGTCGCCCGGTGATTTTCAATAAAACCTTGACGCCTGGTCTTAAAGTGTCAAAAGCGGTACGCTATTCCATGTCTATCCCCCTGCTCTTCACTTTTAACCAATACGATAAGCATTTATTAGTAGATGGCAGTATTCTTGCTGAAGATGCCTTGCATAGGGATTGGTCGGGATGTGGTACGCCCGTCATTTGTTTCCGTATGCGCAGTGTTGAATTATCAAACAACGTGACGCTTGGCGGCATGTTCCCTTTAAAGGGCTATTTGACGTTGCTTATCCGCACTTTCATGAATACGATTTCTCGTGAGTACATTAATGATAAATTCTGGGATCAAACTGTTGTCGTTAATACGGGTGCGATATCACCGATTGAATTTAATTTGAGCGATAGTGAGAAAGAAGAACTTTTTTCTCAAGGTTATAACACCGCAATGGAAGTGATACCGGCGAAAGTGTTTGGCGCTCGACGTAAGAAAGGTTGAGATGACAGATCCTTGCTCGTTCTTTGACGAGTGCTATTGTCAATGTTAAATACGCTCGCTCCTTGGTAATCACCTAAAACTTTACTCTTTTGTCTGAAGCAGGTACTCGTAACGCTTGTCTGTCAGTGTATTAAGAAAGGCGATAATTGCGTCTATTTTTTGGTCGCTCAGTTTTCTCGCTGTCAAATCTTGGCGGTTGATTGTTGTTTCCACTTCCGGTTCATTCCAGGGTTTTCCCGTTTCCGGATTATTAACGCGTTGCGGGTTGTTATATTTATCGTAAAATTCCATTACGGTTTTGAGATCCTTAAAAACACCGTTATGCATATAAGGTGCTGTAATAGCAACGTTGCGTAGAGTCGGGACTTTAAACTTGCCATCGTGCTCGACACTATCGACAGCAGGGTTATCAAGTAATCCGCGGTCAATAATATTGCGGTTGGCGATATTAGCCTCTCGAAGAAAATTGTTTACCGGCACGCCAATGTTGTGGAACTGATAATTGGTGAAGGTCTCTCGAGGGTGCCCTTCGGGGTGTAAGGCATGGCAGGTGGAGCAATTGGTGTTGTTGTTGGAAAAAAACAGTGCCATGCCCAATTCTTCTTGAGCACTTAATTCATATTCCCCTTTCAAATAGCGATCGTATTTTGAATCGAAAGGTGAAAAAAAACGACTTCTTTCAAACGTGGCAATGGCATCGGTCATGGCGCTATAGAATTTATCGCTGCTGTCGAAAACAGTGTTGCCGTAAAGATGTTTGAAGCTTTTGATGTACGAAGAGTTTTCTTGAATACGCTTCTTTATACTCTCTATATTCGGCATTCGCATTTCTAATGGGTTTAATGGTGGCCCACCCGCTTGTTCCTGTAGATCTTTTGCACGACCATCCCAAAACTGACCACCGATATATTGCTTGGTTTTTGTGTCGTAATGAAAAGTGGGGGCTAAAGCGGCATAGGCGGCTGGAGGTGCACTGCGACTTCCCAGTGAGAGACCATCATCGCCGAGAGAGACAGCGGCACCAACACCATTGTCACGATCATCGACAAAACCCGCTGCCGGGTTATGACAGGTCGCACAAGATTGGCTGCGATTAAATGACAGGTTGTTGTCGAAGAACAGCTGGCGACCCAGCTCGGTTACATCACTGTCTGCAACAGCTAATGGCAAATGATGTGTCAGGGCGATGACGCTTATTGCCGCAAGAATATGTTTAGTGAATTTCTGCATAGATTGATTCGATTAACGCTCTTTTTTGAGGAGAATAAAAGGTTGTGTTAAAAGCTGCCAAACAGAGTTGAACCTTGTCGTTATTTCATTCAGCCCATAGTGGTATTGGTCCTCCTGGCTGGATAAACGCAAGCTGCCAAACAGTCGGTCCCAGAGGGATAAAATGCCGCCATAGTTGACGGTTGTGCCTGTTACCGTGTGGTGATACTGGTGCTGAGCGGGCGAGATAAGCCACTTTTCAAGGGTGTCAAAATAGCCAAGATGGATTGTCGAATGGCGTAGGTTATCCCCCAGTATATGGAAGACAAATACAATAATGTTGACACCAATGATGTCCAGTATCGCCAGATTGGCACCATAGAAGTGAATAAATATCCCCGTGATAAATCCGGTCACTAAGGCATAACGAAAACCAAAGAGAAAATTTTCCAGTGGGTGAACGCGATAGAAAGTCACTGGGGTGAGCACTTCAGCACTGTGGTGAACTTGATGAAACTTCCAGAGAAAGGGTATCGTGTGCATTAGTCGGTGTAGGCAATAACGACTCAGGTCACTGAGTAAGAATAACGCCAGTGTATAGCTTAGTACTACCCATTGGCGATCTATAATGATTTTCTGCTGGTAACCCAGTAACGCTTCCATGAGTTGTAGCGTCCAGTAAGTGACTTCGCCCACACCTAGCATCCAGGGTAATAGCAGACTCATCTTAATTATCGATGCGACAATAAAATAGCTGTAATCGAGACGTGCAGAAGGGTGCCACCAAATTTTTTTATCTAGCGTGCTGGTGATAGGCTGCCGCTTTAGTAAACAATAAACAATCACGATGCCTGCGGTGCTGAGTAAATACCCCCAGTACAAACGTTTTTGTGGGTTGAACAAATAGTCCAGCCCCAGCCAGTGACTACCTTCAATCACCATCGGCATCGATAATTGTGGCGTTCAGATTTAAGGCATCAATCAGAATAAAATAGTAAGCGTTATGTATTTTATCCAGTTGCTTGTACAGCGTTTTAAAGGATTGACTTTCAATCTGCTCGGCCAATGGTTGAGGAATACTGATAAGTAGGTCGAGGGCCTGGTCAATTTCCTTCTGAATAAATATAAGCTCTGATTCGGCATTGTTCATGCGCGCAATATCGAGTAAATCGATGGCGTCATCACGGTTAATAATTTTGCGATGGGTTTTCAGGATACTAAGAATTGCTTGAAACGAGGTGTTCGAGACGGGGTACTCCAGTCGTTGTGCTGAAGGTCTCCCCGCATATTTTTTGTTGAGTCCTGCAGCCTCGCCTACTCGCCAGTTGGCGAGTTTGTAGCTACTGTCGATAAGCGCATTGACCACCTGACTAATTATTGCAGTGCTTTTTGCTGTGGCTATGTTTATTGACTGGTAACCTTGAGTGATTTCACTTAGCCAAAACGTGATGTTATTAACTGCGATTTTCGCGGCTTCAATGCGGCGCGTGTCGATGGCTTTTTGTTCAGTGCTCTGCTGTGGGTCGGGAAATAACAGGTACTCCAGAGCATTGATGCTTTTGGTGGAATATTTGAACAGTACTTTTTCTATAGCTTTGGGGCTATCTAGAGCCTGTTCCAGCTGAGTGGGGATTGACTCTTTTGTCTGATGAAAATAATCAATATAACGAGGATGATCAATATAGCTGTCATCCAAAGCCCCTAGAATATAGACCGTTTCAACGGCTTTCCAAGCAATGATAAATGTGGTGAAGAGGCTTTGAGTCCTCTGTAAGTTTTGTTGTGTGGGGCTCGCTTGCAGTGTTTTTAATGATAGCTCAAGTTGCTGAAGAGTGTTTAAGGCTTCAGCGCTGTCGTGAATCAAGACCTGCTCTTGTAGGGCCCGTAAAAACTCTTGCTGAGTGTTTTCGTGTGACGGTTTAGCTGATAACAGGGGGCTTGCCAATATCAACAACAGTAGCGGCAGGGTAATGATTTTATAGTTCATAATACTCTTACAAGGTTTCCAGGAACGACAGTAGTACGTCCCGTTGGTTTTTATTTAAATGGATGAAGTGGTCTTTTGCCAACTGTGCTTCACCGCCGTGCCAGAGAATCGCCTGTTCAATAGTCAGGGCGCGTCCATCATGCAAGTACCCCGCTTTGGGGTTCAAGGTTTTTGCTAATCCCAGGCCCCACAGTGGTGACGTTCGCCATTCCGTGATGATATTTTGGTCGCTGCCAGTCCCCTCTGCAAGCGCAGATCCCATGTCGTGTAATAGAAAATCACTGTAAGGGTTTACCGCGAGGCCTGTAGCGGTGGTGTAGCCTATTTGATGGCATGCTTGGCAGCCCGTGCTGACAAATAATTGGCGACCTTCCGATGTTGTGGAGGCTCGGGCGCGTGGCACACGCAGGTGTTTGAGGTAGTGACTGATTGCCAGTAGGCGAGGCTTGGGTACATCCAGCTCCTGGCTCTTATAAGCACTGTTACACGCCGTTTGTGCGGCGCTGCAATTTTCATGGGGGAACACAGGGTTCGTCAACCCCATATCATGGTGTAGGGCATTGGCCGTTTGTTCTGTAACCGAGGTAGTGGTGGCTTGCCAGCCAAAACGGCCGAGCTTTTTTTTGTTTGTTTCAGGCGAATACACCCAGTTGGCTTTGCCAGAAATGCCATCGGCGTTGCGGTCAGTTTCATCTTGCCACTGCAGAATCTGCGTCGCTGGGATGTCCTCTATCAAGCCCATGCCAACGAGAGCGGGGGCACGGCGCGGTTTAAGAATCGTACCGGGAGCAAGTGGGCCGTAATTCAATTGGGTGGCTTTAAAACGCGGCTTTAAGAGTGTTACTTGTTCACCATCAGGATAATTAAAGATGCTGGTTTCGACAGCCACCTCAACTTGCCCCTCAAAGGGAACACGGTGAGTGCCATTAATTGCCAGCTGGTAACCATAGATAGGGTCCGCATGGAGGTGCGGCTTGTTCATCTCCGGTAATGCCGTGTTGGATCCTTGCGCTAACTGGATAACGATGGACCTGTCCAGAGCCTTGCCCCCACGTGTGCTAGCACCACCCCCCCCATTATTGGTGTGGCAGCTGGCGCAACTGTTGGCATTAAACAAAGGGCCAAGGCCATCTCTTGCGGTGGTGGCGGCCGGGGCCTCTACCCAGGGAATAGTAAAGAAACTTCGCCCCAGAGTGAATTGATCCAGGCTCTCATTATCGAGGCCTGCATGGGGGTGGCTCAGGGCTTTTGCGCTGCGGTCAGCGGTGAATAGCTGTTTTTCTATCGCTGTTTCAAGGCTAAGGACATCTCCACTGATGAGCAGTAACAAGCCTAGCGTGAAAACGAAGAGTGTTGTCATCGCGAGCTTGATTTCCCGTTAAAGCTCTCGATGAAGCTTTCGATCTTATCGGCAGTCCAGCAGACCCTGCGTTCTCGAAAATATACATTCAAAGAGCAGGATCTGGCAGGCTCAAAAGCGGCTGTATTCTTAATAATAGAATAGCGTCCTGTTTTAGAGTTGGGTTTCTTCTGCATCGGTAACATCATCAGTAGTCAATGAGAGCCCCATATCTTTTGCCACCATTACCATGGTGTTGCCCAGCTTGCGCATGTCATTTTTCATTGCACGTATCTCCTTGGCGTTGTTACCCTGCAAAATTTGGTAGTCGAAGTGCCATTGGGTTTGTGCTAACGAGTTCATGTTGGCCACTTTACTATCGATAGCGGTTATTAGCCTGTCGATTTCTTTCTGGGTATCAGCGGATGCATTGGCATAGAGACTAGGGCCGTAGTTTTTATCGTTGTACTGGGCTTTCAATACGTTGACAAAACCCAGGTAATTCGTCGAAATGTCTCTGTGGGTGTTGTCGCTGAAGCACGAGTGCTCATCTTCTTCGCTCGGCGTTAATACGGCAACGGCAATGCGCTCATTTGCCAATTCTGATTTAATGAACACCCCCATCCCGGCAATGATCTGCTTTAAGGCTGTGTCGCTAGCGATGTTCTTATTTGCATCTTTACCCGTGAGTTGAGCGAGTAATGCTGCGCGATAACAGCCCCTGGCGTCTTTGTCACAATCACTGGAAGCTTTTGTGCTCCAGGCTTGATTGACGGTAGAGAGATCGTCAACGAGTTTGTCAGCTGAGGCCGTTAGATAGGCCAGGCGGCGTTTGGCGTATGGCGCGGTGGTGAAATCTTCAAGCGGTCTTTGCCCGGCAACCAAAGCGCCGTGGGTTATCGTGTCAGCGCGAAAGTCTGCATAGTCTTGATCTTGTCCCCAGAGTAAGAACTCGATGGCATGGTAGCCACTGGCGACATTGGCATCGCCGCCGTTTTCATTCAGTGCTGCAAGCACTTCTGTCGTAATGGTCTTGGCATCGACTGCTTGGGCCTCTTCCCCACCAGGGTTAAACAAACCTGCTGTGTCGATAATATTGCCTGACGTACGATGACCTTCGGCATCGATGGTGTAGTCGATCATGTTTTCATCGAGAGGCCAGGCATTAATCTGGCCTTCGGGAGCGCCATAGGCTTCGGCGACCCAGCCATCTTCCGCATCGATGGGCCCGTTGGCTAAGCGGAATATTTCTGTTTGTCCATAGGACTCTCTGGATGTCAGCCACGCTTGCTTTGCGGCTTCAAAATTGGCAGTGCTCGGTGACTTTGCGAAATCTGAAAGGCTTTGCTGTAATTTTTTTACGTCTGCTTCTGCCTTGCCGTAACTGTCAGAGGCTATATCGGCATAGGCTTTCAATACCGGATGTGGCGTGCTTTTATTGCTTGCTTGATCTGGCATAGCCTGCAAAAGCCCGGTGCTGGTAAGCAGTGCAAGAGATAGAGCCGATTGGTAAAACTTTGTACGAAATAACATCAGATTAACGTCCTATTGTTGATTTAACTAAGAGTTGTTCGTGAGAACATCCAGTGAAACTTACGCTGAGTTGACCCGGTGGGTGCGTGAAGAGAATTAGACCTTAAAAAAGAAAGGTCACGCGTGTTTGAAAACGGTCATAATCCCACTCGGTATCAGCTGTACTTTCTTGGTCATGACTCATTACGTAAACGGCATCGGCACACCAGTTGTCCGAAATGTCATATACCAGGCTAAAGTTATGTTCTTCGACCTCGGCATCAGTGTGTGCGTCAAAGGGGTCTGCACCGCCTTCGTAGTGGCCATAGGTATAGCCAACATTGAAGTCGCTGAGACCCAAGCCGGCCAAATCGTAAGCCACTGATACCGTGTACGAATCTGCATCTTGCCCCGCCGCAAACTCATTGGCCACCAGGGTGTCAATATTGGTAAAGAAGGGGCCGCCACCCCAACCGCCAAAGAGAGCTTCTCCCTCATCGACATTCGCGTGATCCCATGCGAGGCCAAAAGTGATGCTGGCGAGGGTAAGCTCTGCCATAACACCGAAGAGTTCGCCGTTTAACTCAGAACCGATTTCGGCGGCTGTTTTACTGTTGGTATCGTCATGTTGTAGCGTTAGTTGTGCCCCCAACGTTAAGGTCACATTCTCGCCCAGAGTGATTGGCAGCATAATGTCGCCGTAAAACATATTGACGACGTCGACAACACTGTAATACCAGGCACTGGCTTCAAATATCTCATCACCATAGCTGCCACCGAGCATAAAGGTGCCATCGGAGTCCTGAACCATATCGTCAAAGCCAGCATCGCGAGGGAATCCAGCATCAAACCCTTGCCAGCGAGTCATCCAGCCGGCAGTGAGCTTGAAACCATTACCAAGTGCGTAGTTACCAACGAGGGCTTCAAAGGTGTGGGGTGTCATGCGAATATCGTCGCTGTCGGCAAATGGCGTGTCGATAAGCTGGCGGCCGAGGCGCAGGTTCAAATCGCCCGAGGTGTAATCAATATAGGCTTCGGCCAATAGATTGTAGTGCTGATCAGGGCCAGCGAACTCATCATTATAATCTTCACCGTCAGCTTGCGTGATGCTGTGGGAGGTGTAAAAAGCTCCGCCCAGCTGAAAACCATTCCATGACGCCGTTACAATTTTTAGCTGTCCAGCAGCGGCGAAATCATCCACTGTGTTTTCACCCGACATTTCTGGGTGGGTCATTAGGTAGCCGGTACGGATCTCTCCGCTGTAGCTGCTTTTTTCAAACATTTCACTAAAGCTACTTGCTGTGTTCTCTTCTAGAAGATGATCGCCAGCGGCTACTAACGCGCTGTGAGCGGAGAATAGAACACTCATCATAGTGCTTGTGGCCACTGTTTTGGTCTTTCTCATTAAGGTCACTGCCTCAGCTTATCGAGGTGGCTCATTTTCTGTCTGGGTGCTGCTAGTGTTGGGCACGTCTGCTGAGACGAATGCAGCATTGGCTGGCATTTGTATGGGAAATGAAACCCTTATTTAGCTCGAGAATGATAATCATTAGCATTTAAAAGTCAAGTGCTAATGATTATCAGGTGAAAAATGACCGACGCTATGCTTGTAAATGTATGGATCTTGCCTTTTAAGGTTTGAATTAGCGAACGACTTCATTCACAGGGTTTAGCGCCTTACCAGAGCCTGTGGAAGCTGTTCTATGTTGAGAATGGCTATCATTTGGATTAGAATGGCGGGTGCCCTAACGTTTCTTTCCTGGCGTTTCTTCATACCTCAACGTTTGTACATGAGAATTACCATGCTTATACGGCTCATTTTTATTGCCTGTGCGTTTGCCCTTCTAGCTTGTGACAGCAAGGTGGTCGCACCGGAAAGTGACAATGCTCTTCATCAAAATGCCCCGGCAGAGCGTCGGCAGGTCAATGTTTATTCTGCTCGCAAAGAGGCATTGATTTTCCCGGTTTTAAAACAATTCACCGAGGAGACGGGTGTTGTTGTCAATTTGCTGACCGGTGATGCTGATGCCCTGATTTCTCGTATCGCGAATGAAGGCGAGCTCGGCTCAGCAGATATTTTGATTACCACCGATATTGGTCGTCTTGTCAGAGCGAAACAACAAGGCTTGACGAAGGCCATCGACTCAGAGGTATTGAGCCAGCATATACCGGCTCATTTGCGTGATCCCGCCGGTCACTGGTTTGCATTAACGACACGAGCGCGCCCCATCATGTATTCGACTGCCAATGTGAAAGCGGAAGAGTTAGACGATCTGGAAGATCTTGCTGCCGAAAATTGGCGTGGCAAAGTGTGTGTGCGCTCTTCCAGTAATATCTATAATCAGTCATTAATAGCCGCTCTAATCATTCAGCAAGGTGAGGACTTTAGCCTGGAATTTGCTAAAGGGCTGGTTGCAAATCTTGCGCGTCCACCCAAGGGAGGGGATAAGGATCAAATTAAAGCGGTGGCGGCTGGGCAATGTGACATCGCGATAGCGAACACATATTATTTGGCCGGCATGCTGGCCAGTAAAGACGCAAGTCAAGTAGCGGCAGCGGAAAGAGTCAAGGTGTTTTGGCCTAACCAGAGCAACCGGGGTGCCCATATTAATATTTCCGGTGCTGTCATCACCCGCCATGCGCCCAATCCTGTAGCTGCTAAGGAATTACTGGAATTCATGCTGGGAAAAGAGGCGCAAGCCTGGTATGCCGCGCATAATCATGAATATCCCGTACGCAAAGGTGTCGAGCCCAGTGAGATCTTGCGCAGTTTTGGCACGTTTAAAGCTGAGCAAATTAACCTGGAAAAGGTCGGTGAATTGAATGGCGCTGCATTGCAGTTAATGGACCGGGCAGGGTGGAAATAACGGTTATTTATCGCTAATTTCTACTAATTCAACAGTTAATAACCAGCATGCGAATGCCTGCAGTGTTGCGAGATGGTTGGACGTGGGCAGCCAGTATCCCGGCACTGCTATTGATCCTCCCGATACTGACTGTTTTTGCCAGTCTATTACATATCGAGTGGGCGGTTTGGCGACACCTCGCTGACACAGTACTCTCAGACTATATCAGTAACACCTTGCTGTTGGCCTTTGGTGTGGGGGCTGGCAGTTTGTTAATAGGTACCGTGTTAGCCTGGTGTACAACACAGTACGATTTCCCCCTGCGTAATAGTATTGCCTGGTTAGTTCTTCTTCCTCTCGCGGTTCCAGCTTATATTATTGCTTATTGTTACACGGGTTTACTCGATTTTTCTGGGCCATTGCAAACATTGTTGCGTGAATTCTTTGGCTGGGAAAGTGGTGACTACTGGTTTCCAGAAATACGCTCGCTCGGTGGGGCGATTATCATGTTGTCACTGGTTCTCTATCCCTATGTTTATATTTTGTCACGCACTGCCTTTGCTGAGCAGTCGGAGTCACTGCTTGAGGCCAGTCGTTCATTAGGTCGGAGTCCGGTGCAGCATTTCTTTAAAATTGCTCTACCATTGGCACGGCCGGCCATATTGACGGGGACTTCGCTAGCGATGATGGAGGCCTTTGCTGATTACGGGACAGTCAAGTACTTTGGTGTGAATACCTTTACGACGGGTATTTTTCGCACCTGGTACGGCATGGGCAGTGAGCAGGCAGCGGCACAATTATGCGCGCTGTTGGTGAGTTTTGTGCTCGTGCTGATTTTAGTTGAAAAATTTTCCCGCCGTAAAATATCTTATTATTATCAGGGCCAAAGAAATGTCCGGCCTAAACGTAAGAAATTAAGTCGGCTGTCTTCCTTTATTGTGACATTGCTGTGTTTGCTGCCCTTTATTTTTGGTTTTCTCATCCCCGTTGTTATGCTTATTTCCTGGGCCATTGAGATTGGTGTTGAGCAAATGGACCAGCGTTTTATGCATCTGTTAATCAATAGCTTTTCTCTGGCTGCCTTTGCAGCCATCTGTGTCGTTTCTCTGGCATTACTATTTAGCTATGCAAAACGTTTGCGAAAAAACCTGACTATTTCTCTGCCCATTGATTTGGTAAGTCTGGGTTACGCAGTGCCGGGCACCGTTATCGCGGTCAGTGTGTTGTTAACTTTAACCTCGCTGGATAAAAAGCTCGATGCTGTGCTACAGGATTGGTGGGGGATAAGCAGTGGTCTACTGTTTTCCGGAACGCTATTCGCCTTGATTCTGGCCTATGCGGTAAGGTTTCTGGCAGTGGCACTACACAATATAGATAGTGGACTGGGACGTATAAAACCTAGCATGGACCAGGCCGCTCGCTCTTTGGGGGCTAATCGTCATAGAGTATTGTTAAGGGTGCATTTGCCAATACTTAGAGCTAGCGTGCTAAGTGCCCTGTTATTGGTATTTGTCGATATCGTCAAAGAGCTACCCGCTACTTTGATATTGCGCCCTTACAATTTCAATACACTAGCTGTGCGTACCTATGAACTGGCTTCTGATGAACGCCTGGCCGATGCCGCATTGCCTGCATTGGCGATTGTTTTGGTGAGTCTTTTACCGGTTATTTTGTTAACCCGAGCAATACAGAAAGAGAGCAATACGGGGGGAGGCCAATAGAAATGGAATGTCAAACGATGTTGAAGGTCGGCGGTCTTTCTCTCGACTATGGGGAAGGCTCTGTACTTAAAAATATCCATATCGAACTTGAAAAAGGTCAACATGCCTGCTTAATTGGGCCTTCTGGTAGCGGTAAGAGTTCACTTCTACGCAGCATTGCCGGCTTTGAAACACCACTAAACGGTACGATTTATTTACGTGATCAATTGGTGTATTCAAGGGAAATTAACGTGCCACCGGAAGAGCGTAAAGTGGGGATGTTATTCCAGGATTTGGCTTTATTTCCTCACCTGACGGTGAAAGAGAATATTGCTTTTGGCGTTCTGGGTCGTGACAAAAATGCGGTGTCAAAAATTGTCGACGAATTACTTGATTTGGTCGGTTTATCAGATTTTTCTGCTCGCTATAGTCACCAGTTATCAGGCGGTCAGCAGCAGCGAGTTGCGCTCGCGAGGGCGCTTGCACCAGAGCCCGGTTTGTTATTGCTTGATGAGCCTTTTTCCAGTCTCGACAACGAATTGCGTAGTGAGTTGCTCAAGGATATTTATCAGATTTTTTCGGAAAAAGAAATTACTACATTAATGGTGACTCACGACCAGGTCGAGGCATTTAGCGTAGCAGATAGGCTGGGTGTTCTTATCGCTGGTGAATTAGCACAATGGGGTTCACCTTTTGCCCTCTATAATGAACCTGTTTCAAAAAGTGTTGCGGATTTCGTCGGTTTCAGTAGCTATATTAGCGCTACCTTAGTTGATAGCAATACACTGCACACTGCTCTGGGAACACTTCACTGTGCGCCTGTAAATAACGCGAAAATTGGTGACACGTTAAAAGTGTTACTGCGACCCGAGACGATGGGACTCAATGATAAGAGCCCCATTAAAGCAAAAATACTTAAACGCCTTTATCGTGGTGCAGACAGCCTGTTGACACTCTCCTTAAATAATGGGGAAACCTTTTATATTAATTCAGTGAATCGTGATGATTTGTCCGTTGGACAAGTAGTGGGCGTTGAACCTTTGGTGAAGGCGGTCGTTGCTTTTAATTAACGGGGGTCAAGTGAAGAATAATAGCTGATTGAGGTAAAGGGACTTATTGAAGTCCCCCTTCTGTTGGTGACGCTGTCAATAAAGCCTGATCTCGGATACGTAGAACATCATTACAAAATACGTGTAGGGTATCATGTTGCCAATTGCCCGTTAAAACACCGAATAGTCTCAGTTTATGGTCTCTTCGACAGCGATTGAGTGTGTTGATAAGCGCGTTACTTATAGGGAAACGGCCATCAGAAACGAGCAATATATCGGCCTTTTTCCAACCCTCTTCTTCGCGCTTACACAGTGCCAATTGCAAAGCGTGTGAGAGGTCGGTGCCACCGTGAAAGGAATACCGTAAAAATTTTAATAATTCAATCAGTCCGCCTTGGCGCAAATCCAGTTGATATAACATCGCTTGGTTGGGCCCGCTAAATGCCACGAGATGACAGGGCCGTTGCTGGCGGTGAGCAAGGGTCAATGCTTCAAGCACAGCAGCTTTGGCAATGTGCTCTGGCTCACCCTGCATTGACCCGGAGGTGTCGAGGCAAATAATAAGAGGGCCGCGACCGAGACTGGATTGACCCTTATGCCCCTCTTTATTGAGTGAACTTTTTTTCTCCAGTGTCCCCTCGTCTTTTTTTCCTTGGCCATACTTGCCTTGGTGTTGATAGAGCAACAGCAAGCGTTCAGCACGCTTGGCATGCCAGAGAGTTTTCAATAAAGGGTGACAGAGCAAGGCCAGCTCGGAAGGTAGCATCCGGTTAATAGCGTCACCCCGCTCAATACCGTCCATTTCAAGGGCTTTACGGGGTACTTTATTGCGGCGCTGACCCTTGCCTGGCTCGTTTGATAGAACGGGGGTTTCAGGGCTGAGGTCTACCGTGGCCAAGTTGGTATTGCCGGCTATGTTTTCTTCACGGCCGATGGTGTTAATAAAATGAATTAATTCGGGTAGTTCTTTAATGCGCTGGCGATAGCGGATAATGTCACGCCAACCCTGGGAAGTGAGTAAGCCCGTACTTAAATCCCAGCCGCGCCCGGGTAAATTCGTCACCGCAGTTCTTTCTTTTGATACTGAGACGAATGAAGATAACTTTTCCTGCTGTCTGCTCTCACGCTCTATTTCCTGATCGAGTTGACGCAGCTGCTGCCACTGATGAGACATGGCTTGCCAGTGTTCTTGCAGATGGTTGACAAGCTCTTCTCCATCGCTGGGCTTTTCGATTGTCGCCGTAGGAGGGGAGCGCTTGCTGTAAAGGTGCTGTTGATTGGCGCCTCTTGTACTAACCTTTGTTGACATGTTGGCAGCCAGAGAGGACAGAGGTTGTTGCGATAAGCTGTCAGACTGGCTTTTAAAGGGTCTATTTTCTTTTTTGTCGCGCCGGGTGTTGAGAGGCGGTGGGCCCTCATGGGGGGAGGTGTGTTGTGCTTGGCTTTGCACATGGTCGGCCAGGCCTTCTTCATCGCGAAAGGAAGAGTCCTTTTCTTTGATTTTTTGCCGTTGAGCGAGCTTGTCATTAAATTTATCGGCGGTTTTAGCGAGATAGTCTTCGGCGCTGCTAATACCTTCGCAAATATCCTTCAGTACACTATCCGTGATGCTTTCCTGACCCTGGCAAAAGCCGGGAAGCTCTAGGGTTTCAATGCGCATTAAAAGTGTTCTACACAGCGTTTTTTCTGGCCAGCACAGAGTATCCATTTCCGGTAACTCCCCAGCGAGGAGCTTTTCGCGCCATTGTAGTATGCCCCGTGCCCGGGTTAGCAGGGGGCCATGGGTATGGGTGATGACGACATCGTAGAGTGCATCGGGCAGGGCATCCAGGGCGGAAAATTCTTGTTCAAGCAGACCCAGCTTAATGCTCATCTTTACCGTTTAGCTTCTTCAGCTAGGCTATTTTGCTTGCCGGAGGATTTTGCTGAGGCTGGGGTGAAGGCTTTTTGTTGGCCAGGCGCTGATAGGCGGCGATAACAGTCTGCAGCCGGCTTTCAAAGTCGGACACCTTTTGCAAATTATCATTCAGAGCTTGTTTCGCGCTGGTCATAAAACTCCCGGTGACCCACAGGTGCTGGCCCAGTGCCTGATCAAGCCCATTGCAGCCCTGTTCGATACTTTCACGCAAAGAGACAATATCGGCGGCTAATTTTTTATTTTCCTCGAGCCGACCCTGAATAAAGGTGTCGGAGTGCACGGTGGGTTCCAGGCAAGGTGGGTTTTGGTGCTGCAGTATCAAGCGATTGGCTGGATCGCTAATATACTGATCAATATGCTGCCAGTGGCCGTCGATATGGCACTGTTGATAATGTTGGTCAAAAAATTTGTCACTCAGCTCGTGCTCAGTATAACCCCGGTTGTCGTTGCTGCGATTATCCTGGTCGGGTGGCGATAAATACAGGGCTAAACCGTCGCGGCGGCTCCACTCTTGCTCGTTTGCTTCCGTTGTTTTTTTGCCCTCCCGGCTGCGATAAAGGCGTTGACCTTTGTCGTTGCGGATCTGGGTTCGGCTATTTTGATCAGCTTGTAGGGTGCTTTCCCAGGTGGCGATTAATTTTTCCAGTCGCTCGGTCTTAAACCCGCTGCCAGCGCCAATTTGTGTGCTCAACCAGCGCTGAATAATGGGCTGTTCGGCGGGTGTATTCCATAAACAGTGTTGCAGCAGGCAACAATCCCACAGAGACACTTGTACTTGCGTACCGGCTTCTGCCTTAGTCTTTCTATGCGTTTCGATGACTGGTTCGGTAGGCGTTTGAGCATTAGTGAAGGCGGCTACTTTTAATAATTTAACCACTTTACGCCAGCGCCGGTCAGAGACGTCGATGTGTTGTTCTGCGAGATAAAGACGAAGGGCTTTAAGCAGGGATAAGGCTTCACCGGATAGAGAGACAGTGCGTGCGGCTATTTGTATATTGTCGACTTCCGCATCACTCAAGCGATCATTCAAATCGGGCTCGCTGCTTTGATCATCAAGTTCCAGCAAGGCGACAAAGTTATCGTCCGCTACCGGCTCTACGATGTGGCGACAGACAAAACGGTCATAAAGTGCTTGTAATTCATCGTTATCGGGCAGCTCGTTGCTGGCTCCGACTACGGAGATGAGCGGCACTTTGACACGACAATCGCCGTTATCAAATTCACCTTCGTTAAGCAGAGTGAGCAGGGTGTTGAGGATGGCGCTATTGGCTTTGAAAACTTCGTCGAGAAAGGCAATATTGGCCGTTGGGAGGTAGCGCTCAGTGAGCCGTTGATAGCGGTCATTTTCCAGGGCTTTAATTGATAGCGGGCCGAATAGCTCATCGGGCACTGAAAATCGCGTTAGCAGGCGCTCAAAATAATGACCGGGCGCAAAGGCCAAATGCAGACGGCGAGCAAGTACACTTTTTGCCGTGCCGGGTGGCCCGATCAGTAAAGTGTGTTCACCGCTGAGTGCGGCTAATAAGGTTAAGCGCGCCGCCGTTTCGCGTTCAAGTAAGCCGCTCTCCATGCAGCGCAACAGGCGTTGCAGGCGCGTTTTTAACGGATCTTTTTCCAAACCACAATATCCTTAATATGCTTGAACAGAATTTTGGGGGTGGTCGTTTTGATGGTCTCGAGCAGTTCGTCAAATTTAAACTTGCCATGGAGTTCGCGCACCACGCCAACTTGTTCCATATCGACCAGACCCGATTCACGGGCGTGCTCTTCAAAGGCTTTATTCTTCCAGAAAAAGGCACCGGGCATGGTAGTGGGTATGACCAATACAAAGAATAGCGAGCGGCTAATCGCGCCAGCGCTAATCATTAGTACTGCCAATACCGTCCAGCCAATAAAGGCCAGGCTGCCACTGGGAGTTGTCAGCAACAGGAGAAGAGCAAGAGAGAAACTCAGGCCAAGTAAGACGTTGCGGGTGATCCACGCCTTGCCGTATTGAGTGGTTTGCAGATACCAGGAGGCCGCCCCTTCATTCTCAAGACTGCTCATGGCGCGACTGTGGGCAATATGACCGATGAGCTCAAGGCCAAGGCCGAGTGCCACCAGTGCCATTAATGGGCTAGTCAGTGCCAGCAGCGAGTGCTCAGGGCTGAGCAAGGGCAAGCTAATCAGGCCTGTCAGCAGGGCGCCATAGCTCAGGGTGTTGCCCAGGAAGGCGCTACCGGTCTGCCAGTGGTCCCAAAAGGGTCGGGCCTTAATCCGGTAGATCTTGTACATGTAATAAAGACCAATAAGACCACTAAGGGCACCGAGAATGCCCGAGGCATTAGCGAGGAAATGGCACAGGGCATTGTCAAAAATAGAGAAAAAACCATAGGCCATCAAAAAGGTATAAAACCCGGAGACGCCGGCAATTTCCCGGCTTAAAGGCGATAGGCGCAGATTATTAAAACCCCGGTAAAAACGATGGGGTTTGCCCAGATGCATATTCAGCTTGAAAAGACCGTAGGTGAGCATGACAAACATACTACCCAGTAGAGGCAGCTTGACGGCGGTGCTATTGAGTGGGGTCAGTGCTTCGAGATTAAACAGGCCTGCAGTAACAATAATCAAAAAGGCACCGAGCACCGCCTGGGTGCTGAGGGTGAAAATAACGTGGGCGCTCTCGTGAGAGGTGAGGAGTTTGCGCCAGTTATAGTGTTTCTTTTCACCGCGCTTTTTATCGACCTTGGGCTTAAAGATACCGACACTGTCGTCTTTGTGGTATTTCAGCGGCATGGCGTCAGTGCGCGTCATTTCCCGATGGGTCGAGCGTGTCTGCTGAAAACGAATGTTGGGTTGGGTGATGTCGGTGGTGGGAAAGCCTGGAATCGCGGTCTTGGCCTCGATGCGATTCTCGGGAATATTTTCGACCACTCCAAAATCGAGCGCATTACCTAAACAGGCGGAGACACAGGCGGGTTTAAGGCCGACTTCGAGGCGGTCGACACACATATTACACTTGGTGACCTGGCCTTTGACCGGGTCGAGCTGAGGCGCGTTGTAGGGGCAAACCCAGGTGCAGTAACCACAGCCAAAGCAAATATCAGGGTCTTGTAGCACCGCACCGTATTCGGCGTATTTAGTGTAGGCCCGCGTGGGGCAGCCTTTCAAACACACGGGGTCATCGCAATGGTTGCAGGCCATGGAAATATTGATGCGCTGGTAGTCAGGGTAGGTGCCACCCTCGACAAAGCCCACCGAGCGGAAAGCAATATGGGCGGGATTGTCGTTCTTTTCACTACAGGCCGCTTCGCAGGCATGACAGCCGATGCAATTGTCGGCATTGAGGAAAAATCCGTGCTGCTTGTACCGGTTGGGATTGTCGCCAATGCCGGGGTCACCATTGATATTTAAGCTTTGGCAGTGCAGCTCGCTGTCTTCATCGATTAAATCAATTAAATTGCCGTGTTGATTCACTGCTTTGGTTTCTTTATCCCAAAGGAAACTGTATTCGGGTTCGTCACTGCGTACGTCTAGCATAGGGGCTTTGAAACCTCAAAGTTGATCGTCGTTATTAACAGCATAAAAGTAAGAGAAGCGTGCTTAAAATGCCCGGCGCTCACGGCTCATTTGTGCCGCCGCTGCCTGATCGGCAACAGGCTCAATCATGACTGCCGACTGTTTATAGGCTGGCTGGCGTGAATGGGGGTCGAGCAGACCAAGGGTTAAGCGGTTAACACAGTCGAAAAAGTGAAAGGGAATAAAGACCATGTCTTTGGGCACGCGCTGGGTGCACATGGCCATGACAATGGCATCGCCACGGCGGGACACACAGCGCACATAATCCTGATGTTGAATGCCCAGTTCACGGGCGGCATCGGGATTAATTTCCATAAAGGGAATGGGGCTGTACTTGTTGTTGTTACCGATTTTTCCGGTCTTGGTGCGTGTGTGGAAGTGTTCGACCAAGCGACCCGTGTTGAGCCAATAGGGGTACTTCTCATCGGGCACTTCATTGTTGTCGATAAAGGGCAGGGGCACCAATTTGGCCATGCCATCGGCAAAACTGAAGGTGCCGTCTTCTGTGTAGAGACGCTTACCGCCTTTTAAGGGTTCTTCGCCGCGCTCTGCTTCTTCAGCGGTGTAAGGCCACTGAATACCGCGCTTTTCTTCAATGAGGTCGTGATTCATGCCGGTCATATCCAGCAGTCGCCCTTTGGATAGAGGTTTCATTTCCTCAAACACGTCGGCGGGCTTGTCGGGAAAGCTCATATTGGCCGACTGCTCAAAACGTTTGGCCAAGGCATTAAAAATGGCCAAATCGGATTTTGACTCACCCGGGGCATCGGTCGCCTTGCGCACGATGTTGACCCTGCGTTCGGTATTGGTAAACACGCCTTCCTTTTCCGCCCAGGTGGCAGCGGGTAAATAGAGGTGGGCGTATTGCACCGTCTCGACATCGGCGTAGGAATCCTGCACCACGAGAAAATCAAGTTTTTCGAGGGTTTTGCGGATACGCGCCGTATTGGGCAGCGAGGTCATGGGGTTGGTGGCCACCAGCCACAGACCTTTGATTTCACCCAGCTCAATAGCTGGAAAAATATCGGTTTCGGCAAGACCGCGTTTTTTCGGGAAAAACTCCGGGTCGACATTCCAGTACTTGGCGATGTCGTCTCTGTCCTGGGGGTTCTCTAATGCGCGGTAGCCGGGCAGGCCGGAGCAAGATGACCACTCACGCGTGCCCATCGCATTGCACTGGCCGGTAATCGACAGGCTGGTGCCACCGGGTTTGCCGATATTACCTGTGAGTAAATTAATATTGTTGATGCCGACCACGCCATCGGAGCCATGTGTACTTTGATTGATGCCCATGGTCCAGATACTCATGGCGGCATCGGCCTTGGCGTAAATGCGCGCCACATTGCGAATCGTGTCGGCGTCGATACCGCACACTTTTGAGGCACTGTCGGGGTCGAATTTGGCGACTTCCCGCTCGAGTTGCTCGAGACCGACAGTGTTCGCGTCTATATAGGCGCGATCTTCCAGGCCCTCGTCGAGAATGACATGCATTAATGCGTTTTGCAGTACAACATCAGTACCGGGTGTGACGGCGAGATGAATGTCGGCATTTTGTGCCAGCATAGTGACGCGAGGATCCACCACGATAAGGGGGAAACGGCGTTTTTCCTGAGCTTCTTTCATGCGCCAGTAAATAATAGGATGTTGCTCGGGCAGATTCGAACCCCAGGCCATTAAAACATCGGTATGGTCAAAATCTTCATAGCTGCCGGGGGGGCCGTCCGAGCCAAAAGAGCGCTTGTAGCCCGATACGGCGGAGGCCATACACAAGGTGGTATTGCCATCGTAATTGTTAGTGCCAATCACGCCGCGTGTCAGTTTACCCAGGGTGTAAAACTCTTCGGTCAGCAATTGCCCGGTGGAGACAATGGCAAAAGAGTCGCGACCATGCTTTTTTTGAATATCACGAATTTTATCCGCCATGGTGTCGAGGGCGTTATCCCAGCTGGTTTCGCGGTAAGCCTCGCTAATTTGCTCACGTATAATAGGTTTGTCACCACGACCGGCGGAGTCGAACAGTTCGTGCTCGAAAATACCCTTGACACAGAGCTTGCCCCGATTAACATCGGCGCCGCCCACGCCCCGGGAGCCGACAATTTTTCCTTCGGCATTTTTGCCAATCTCAATAGAACAGCCCACCGAGCAGTAACCACAGGTGGAGTAGCTCCACTCAGTGATCTTTTTGTCGACCATGACGATAGGATTTTTTGTGTTGCGACCAAGGAGCATGAGACTAGACCTTTCAAACCAAAGGAAAACTTAGAAAAAGCAAGTAATATGCCAAGCTAGAGCCGCGTGCTTGTCGATGCCGGTCAATAGATGTGCCGGCTCTCAACTTTTAACTTTCAACGCGTTCGAGACTGCTAATGCTCGAGACTGCGAATAGAGGGCACTTAGGGTAGTAGCAGACTATTTTTACTCACCAGCACTACGTTGCCGCCCACCCGCAGGGTAGTGGCTTTATTGGCGTGATTATCCATTTCAATAGCTAACACGCTGCGGCGAGTTTCGCTTGTACCGCGATCGATAATAAACGTGTAAGTCCCCTCGCGAATCGCATCATGGGAGCCGAGGTAGCCAGTAAAACAGGACATGGCAGAGCCGATAGGCGGATCTTCGTGCACGCCAATACTGGGGCCTAATAGTCGAGCATGGAAATCTGTATCACTGTTGTCTGTTTTATTACTGAACACCAGTATTTCCTGGGCTGCCATGGCTGGAGCGCTAGACTGACTCCAGGCCTTCATGTCAAAGCGCGCTTTGCGCACGGCCGCCTGGGAGACCAGAGGTAGAATTAAATAGGGAAGATCAATGGACACCAGGCGGGTTTGGAAGGTGCGGGTGTCGATATCACTTTCGTCGATGGACAGCAGGGCAGCCAGTTCGCTAGCACGGGGTGTATAGCGGTCGACCACCGGGTCACTGGATAAAGTGAACTGCACAAATAGGGGCTCGCCTTCCCGTTGTTCAATGTTAACGCTCAAGTCGCCAGTCTTCTGCTGAAAGCACGCAGTCGCTTTGCCGTCGTTGAGGGTAATAAGGTTTTGTTCCACCAGTGCTTTAGCGGTGGCGAGTACCGGGTGGCCAGCAAAACTAATTTCTTTTAGCGGTGTGAATATACGTAATTTAAAGTGATTGTCCTGTTCGCCGGGGCTGACAAAAACGGTTTCGGAAAGATTTAATTCCCGGGCAATGAGCGACATTTGTTCATCGTCAAAATTTGCCGCAGCGGGGAATACGGCAATTTGGGCGCCTTGAAAAAGGGTTTGAGTAAACGCATCAGCAGTATAAAAAGTATGAGACATAGCAGTATCCTTGGCTTAGCCGGCAACCAGTACGTTGCCGTCGACAATTTTGACGGGAAAGGTGGCGATAGACACGCTTTCATCTTCAAAACACTGTCCCGTAGCCAGGTTAAAATGCTCTTTTAACACGGGTGATGCAACAGCGAGTTGTTCGCCGATGCTACAGAGGATACCCCGGGCAAGGACATTGGCTTCACTGAAGGGGTCGAAATTGCTAATCGCATAAACTTGATCATTGGCGCTAGTGCGAAATAGAGCGATTTGTGTTTCTTTGTCGGTGTCGGCGTGCAGTAGTGCTGCAACACCGGCGTTGAGCGGTAAATCTTGCAGGTTGCAAATACCGGTCCAGTTTGGGTCTGTTGTCACATCATCTTCCTGTGCTTTTTTCGTGAGATCATTCATGCGGTAACTGGCTCTCTTTCGTCTTTGCGAGCGGGGCGAATTTGCCCTCGCTCTTCAACGAAAACCACATTGCTATCGGCTTTATTACTGTTAATAAAGGGACGGAACATCAACATTTTTTCTTCATCGTCGATAGTGGTTTTCCACTCACACTGATAAGTGTCGATGACTTTAGCCATTTCGGCCTCGAGTTTTTCACAAATACCCAGAGAGTCGTCGATGATCACTTCGCGTAAATAATCGATGCCGCCGTCCATATTGTCCATCCAGACAGAGGTGCGCTGTAAACGATCGGCTGTCTGTACGTAAAACATTAGCAAGCGGTCGGTGTATTTGATCAGTGTCTCTGTGTCGAGGTCGGTGGCAAATAAATCCGCGTGGCGGGGACGCATGCCGCCATTGCCACAAACATACATATTCCAGCCGGTTTCGGTGGCGATGACGCCTACATCTTTACTCTGAGCTTCGGCACACTCGCGGGTACAGCCAGAGACGGCAGACTTGATTTTGTGCGGTGAGCGCAGACCTTTGTAGCGGTGCTCGATTTCCAGTGCCAGCGCGACACTGTCATTCTGGCCGTAACGACACCAGGTGCTGCCGACACAGGACTTAACCGTGCGTAGTGACTTTCCGTAAGCGTGGCCGGTTTCAAAACCTGCGTCGATCAGCTCTTTCCATATTTGGGGCAGTTGTTCGAGTCGGGCGCCGAACAAGTCGATACGTTGGCCACCGGTCACCTTGGTGTAAAGATTGTATTTTTTGCCGACTTCACCGAGTACGATCAGTTTATCGGGGGTGATTTCGCCACCGGCGATACGCGGCACGACGGAGTAGGTGCCGTCCTTTTGCATATTGCCCAAATAGCGATCGTTGGTATCTTGCAGGGCGAGGTGCTCGGGTTCGAGTACATAGTCATTCCAGCAGGAAGCTAAGATAGAGGCAATGGTGGGCTTACAGATTTCACAGCCGTAGCCGCTACCGTGCTGGGCTAACAGATCGCTAAAGGTTTTTATTTCTTTAACCCGTACCAGGTGGTAAAGCTCCTGGCGGGTGTGGGGAAAGTGTTCGCAAATGTCGGTGTTGACCTCAAGTCCCATTTTTTCAAGTTCGTTATTGAGAACCTGACCGACGAGTGGTTTACAACCGCCACAACTGGTGCCGGCATTCGTCGCCAGGGTAAGGTCAGCCAATACCGTGGCGCCGTCGGAAACAGCCTGGCACAACTGCCCCTTGGTGACGTCGTTACAGGAACAGATTTGTGCGCCATCAGGCAGCATATCGACACCCAAACCGGTGGCGCCATTGCCATCGCGCTGGGGCAGGATTAGGGCATCGGGGAATTCTGGTAGAGGGATATCATTGAGACTCATTTGCAATAAAGTGCCGTAGTCTGTGGCATCACCGACCAGTACGGCACCTAGCAGTCGTGAATTGTCTTCAGTGACGACAATCTTTTTATAAATCTCCTCTGTACCGTTAACGTAGGTGTATTCCTTGGCATTGGGGGTGTTCGCGTGGGCATCGCCGATACTCGCCACATCAATGCCCATGAGTTTTAACTTGGTGCTCATATCGGCACCCGTGAAGGCGTTGTCTTCGGCATTGATGTGGTCGCAGGCGACCTGAGCCATTTTATAGCCCGGGGCGACCAGGCCGTAAATGCGCCCGCTCCACAGGGCACACTCGCCAATGGCGTAAACATCGGGGTCGGACGTTTGGCAATGGTCATTGACCACAATGCCGCCGCGTTCACCCAGTTCCAGTTTACTGTCACGAGCGAGGGCGTCTTGAGGACGAATACCGGCGGAGAACAGCAGCATGTCGGTTTCAATTTCTGAACCGTCGGCAAAACTCATTTTGTGGAAACAGGTATCACCATCGCCGATGTTTTGTGTGTTCATGCCTAGATGAACTTTAACCCCAAGGTCTTCAATTTTCTGGCGCAGCATGGCGCCGCCGCCATCGTCAATTTGCACGGCCATCAGGCGCGGTGCAAATTCAATAACGTGGGTTTCCAGACCCAGGTCAACAAGGGCTTTGGCCGCTTCCAGACCGAGTAAGCCCCCGCCGATCACAGCGCCCACTTTTGAATGCTCGGCCGCCGCCTGCATGGCTTCCAGGTCGTTAATGGTGCGGTAGACAAAGCAGTTATCACGGTCGTGGCCGGGTATCGGAGGCACAAAGGGAAATGAACCTGTGGCCAGTACCAGCTTGTCGTAGTTAAGCACCTCACCTTTTTCGGACGTCACTGTCTTGGCGCTGCGATCAATGCTCACTGCTTTGTCACCAAGAAGAACGCGGATACCGTGTTGTTCGTAATAGCCGGGCTCGACCAATGAGAGGTCGTCGGCACTACGACCGCAAAAAAACTCGCTGAGGTGGACGCGGTCATAGGCGATGCGGCTTTCTTCACAGAAAGTGGTCACTTCAAAGGCCGAGTATTGTGGGCTACTGACCATGGCTTCCAGGAACTTGTGGCCAACCATGCCGTTGCCAATAACGAGAACGCGCTGTTTGTTACTCATGATATTTGGTAGTCCCATTAAATGCGGTTTAAAGATAAATCAGAGGCTATCGAAATAGAGTTTAAGCACGAAATATGCCAGTCTTTGTGATGGGCGGGTTTGCGGGTTCAGGCTAACTGTAATCTGCCTGTCTATGAGCGCTTTCGATGCGCGCAATTGTTTGCCAGGCAAGAGATTCTCGAATAGATTTTCGATATCTCATGCAAAGCGCTTGTACGTGCCTCTGTGTCGAGAGGAGGCTGGAACTGACGGATAAGAGCGCCGTACTGCTCACTTTGATGGTAGCTTTTGGTGCGGACGCCTTATAAGAGGGCATTTTATGGCCCCGTCCATACGATCTGCAGGGCTATTTTTACACTGTAATTTATCGCTTTAGTAAAGATTTTGATAAAGCCATTTATTGAGGCACAATGCGGACCTCCAGCCTTGGCATGGCGCTTTTCTTATCGCCAAACGTTTTAACAGAATAGATTAGTGAGTCAATATGAGTGAGTTAGAACACCTTTTAGCGTGTAATAAGCGTTGGGCCAAGGACGTGCAAAACGAGAAACCCCACTTCTTTAGTGACTTGTCGAAGCAGCAGGCGCCGGAATATTTATGGATTGGTTGCTCAGATAGTCGGGTGCCTGCCAATCAGATTACCGGTCTGCTCCCCGGTGAGGTTTTTGTGCACCGTAATATAGCCAATGTGGTGGTGCACTCCGATTTGAACTGCTTGTCGGTGGTGCAATTCGCGGTTGAAGTCCTCAAGGTGAAGCATATTATTGTTTGTGGTCACTACGGCTGTGGTGGAGTAAAAGCGGCAATGGAAGATAAAGATCACGGCCTCATCGATAATTGGTTGTGCCATATCCGCGACGTCTACCGTTTCCACCGCAGCGATATTGATCGCTGTACGAGTGAAGATGATCGGCTCGATCACCTCTGTGAAAAGAATGTTATGGAGCAGGTGCTCAATGTTTGCAGCAGTACAGTGGTACAAGGTGCCTGGAAAAATAATGCCAAGCTCTCGGTTCACGGCTGGATTTACGCGGTAAAAGACGGCTTGATTCGAGACCTTGAAGTGAGCATGAAGGGCTTGGATGATTTTGAAAAGGCCAACCGATAAAAAAACCAGTCGCTAGCCCTTGGCTCTATCCCTGTAGGTGTTGCTAGGTGCTGAGCCCATAGGTGCTGAACAGACAGAACGTATGAACCATTGAGCGCAGTGAGTACTAAGCCGCTTTGATCTTTGTTTGTACTATTGTTTGTACTATAGGTCCATTACATGGAATTTTTGCTGTCGCGCTCGACGTGATCAGCAACATAGGCACCGCGTTCACCTATTTCTTGTGCAGCACCTACTGTGGTATCGCGTTCAGTTTGTAGCTCCAGAGCTGCGTTAAACTTTGCACCCAACAAAATAATAAAAGCACTCAGGTAAAGCCACATCAACAAAATGACAACCCCCCCGAGCGAGCCGTAAGTTTCGTCGTAACGGCCGAAATTAGCGAGATAGAAAGAAAATAAACCTGAGGCCAGCAACCAAAAACAGGTAGCCAGAATAGAGCCTGGGGTTATCCAGCGCCACTTTGCATTTTCTCTAGTGGGACCATAGCGATAAATGGCGATCAAAGCGGCATGAAAAAACAGCAGCAGTAAAGGCCAAAAGACAATCTTCAGGAGCCAGTCCTGATACTGATTTAAGCCCATCAAGCTCACCATAGTGGGTAACAGCGCAATCACGGCCAGTGCTAATAAGATAAAACCAATGGCAGAAATAGTAAACAATACCCGGACGAGTAATTGCCTGAAAAACCCCCTTGTTCGCCGTTCCTTGTAGGCTATGTTACAAGCAATGATAATTGCCTGAGCGCCTTTGCTAGTGCTCCAAACGGCAAGTAGCGTACTACTAATAGCACCCAGGCTAAGGGTGGTCTCAGAATTATCCACAAAGCGCTGAATCTGTGTGAGAATCAACTGATGCGTCTCGGCTGGAAGCACAACGAGCAGATCGGAAAAGTGACGCCCAACTTCCTGCTGAGCCACGAATAATCCATATATGGATATCAGCGCGCCTAAAGCGGGAAAAAAAGCGAGTAAAAAGTAGAAAGTAACCCCCGCAGCTACCAGGCTGAGGTTGTCATCGTTTGTCTGTCGCCACACCCGGCGGATAATATCCCACCAACCTCGCCAGGGTATGCTTCGAGGGTGATTTGCCGCATAGCCATGTTCCGGTGATGATTCTGACATAGTTCCTCCTTCCTGTATGAACGGTAATGTAGTCAGCATCCGTCATTCTACTGCCTGTTTGCCGTTAATGATCAGTGGCTTGATAACGCTGAAGAGACAGTGGCCATAAGAGTAAGTCATTCCTCGGTAAGCAAGTGGCGCCTGCTTTCGATGGCCTTTATCAATACTCAGGTAGGCTAAGCGATTATTCAGCCATTCCAGCCGGCATTAGTGAGTTACCCTGATAGGTTGACGCAAGTCACAAACAGTCTTTCGGTGCTGAACCTCTAAAGCTAGCTTGCCCGTATCTTGAAGCACTAACACTGAAAAATAGCAACGCGAGTACTATCTCAACACATAAGTTCACCAGTCTAGCTGCTTGAAACTGCAATTATTAGTTGTTTTTAGAGTGAGCGTTCTGACTGGATCTAATTCTTGAATATCGATCTCGATTATCAATAAGACATTAATGATTAAGCACCCTACCAGCCGCGCAACAGATTGCGCCACATCGTGTCATCACTACGGTAGTACTTCCGAACACTGATGTCGAAAGGGCCGTGTTTCAAAATTTTCTTGCAGCGTCATTTTCTGGTTATCGACGGATAGAATCTTTTTGACCGCTATGGGTTTGTCAATTTCAAAGTGTGATGGACACGGGTTGAAGTAGTGGCGAGTTTGGTGGCTAAAAAGATGATAGTGCTTTTAATTAAGATCGGAAAAATTGTTGATACCTGAGATTGTTGATAAGAACGGTATCGCTGCATGACGTGCTGAGCAGCTAGTTTGAACGCGCCTAGGGTTTGTTGCTCAGTGGTGATAATAATTCCTGCGTATAGGCTGGTCGGCCTGGCCACTGGGTAGCAATTTTAATACAGCGACTTCTACCTTTTGTCGCGTCTTTCTTCTTTAACCGTGTGCATTATAAGTAAAGTTTGTTGGGTCTGTTTTCGACAGCCTCACTTAATGGCTGGTAGCAGTTTTTAAATCGACCCCGTTATGAGTGATGTTTATATTGAGAATAAATAGTTTAAATAATATATCGGTTTACATGGCTCTCTATAAGAAAAGAGTGAGCGAATGTTTAGGCTTTAAAGTAGCGTAGCGGATTGGATCACAGTTAACAGGCTAAGGGTCGTGCACAATTCAGTTCTTTGATTCTACGTAAGAAAAGTGTCTGTTACGGAATAGCATCAGTTGTTGTCTGAAGTCACTATTTTTATCTCTGATAGCGTTTGTCTTCAGATAGCCTTGAGATGACATTGTTAAAAAACAGTAGGTTAATAGATTTAGGAAAAGTTTTAGGAGGTCTAGGTAATGGCTAAGTACTCTGTACACGGCAGTAGTTGAAAAAAAACACCCTTTCTTCACGTGGCAATATCTACCCTGACGTTCGCTGTCGCTGCATCCAGTTATGCAGCATCGAGTCAAAGAGATTTGGCCAAGCTAGGACTGGAAGACACCGAGTTAACACCTGCCGGCGCCATCCGTGCGGGAAATGCTGAAGGTACAATACCTGACTGGAAAAATACGCCTTTGAAAGTGCCACCAGGGTTTAAGTCTGGCACGTTTCATATCGACCCTTTCCCCTCTGACAAGGTCAAATTTACCATCAGCAACAATAATTATCATCGTCATGCTGATAAGTTGACAGTCGGTCAGATAAAAATGTTTGAAACTTATCCTGACTATTTTATGAATGTTTATCAAACACGACGAACTGCAGTCTATAAACCCTATATCTATAAAGCGGCGTTACAAAATGCAAAGACGGCGGAAATGTACAAGACAAGCGAAGGTCGGTTAGGCTTTAAAAATGCAGTGATAGCCTGGGCATTTCCCACGCCCAAGAATGGTGATGAAGCATTGTTAAATCAGGTTACCCGTCCACAGCCACCCTGGATGGAGAGTTGGGATAATACGGCAGCCGTGGGTGGTAATGGTGACTATGTGCTTAGTGAAATTTCAGTTCAGCAGAATTGGCAGTGGAGTAACCCAGAAAATACAGTTAAAAATTTTGATCCCAGTGTTGATCAGTTTTTTTACTTTCAAACCATTAAAGCACCGGCGAAGTCTGCAGGACAGGTCATTGTGGCAAATGATCCCGTGCATTTTACTGAAAAATTTCGTAGTGCCTGGATTTATAACCCAGGTCAACGGCGGGTGAAGCGTGCGCCACAAATTGTTCACGACAACCCGTTGCCAGAAAGCGACGGTTTGGCAACAACCGATCAGAGGTTTGGCTTGAATGGGCCAAAAGATCGATTTAACTATAAGTTGCTGGGCAAGCGTGAAATCTATATTCCCTATAATTCCTACAAGATCAACTCAGGCGACCTCAAATACGAAGATGTTATCAGTCAAAATGGGCGTTTGAATCAGAATCACGCGCGTTATGAATTACACCGAGTGTGGGTGGTTGAAGCTTCTTTGAGAGAAGGCTATCGGCATGATTATTCGAAGCGGGTGTTTTATCTTGATGAGGATTCCTGGATGATTGCCCTGATGGATGGCTATGATACTGATGCTGGTATTTGGCGTTTACAGGAGACACATAGTCTTATGTGGTATGACATCGGTTTCCTCGGTTCTACTCTCGACGTACATTATGACCTGAGTGCAAACCGCATGCTGGCCTTGTATCTCGATAATGAAGTGGATGCCCCCGATTTTACTCTTCGTCTGAAGAAGAGATATTTCACGCCAGCATCGATTCGACGCCGTAGTGTCCGCTGACCTGAAGTTTGGCTAGGGAGTTTTGTCAGCCAGTTTGATAGTTCCCTGACACGGGCCGAAAAAAGTGCCGGGTTTAAAGGGTAAATAGGGGCGCGATTAACCTCACTTCTATTACCCCAGTTGGCCGTGGCAGTAATGTAGATTCAGTAATAAGGCTATGCCTATCAACTGATAAGCTGCTCCGAGCTATTATTACTTATTTCATCAAGGCAACACTTTTAACCTGGGCATAAACAATTTTGTCTGGCGAAATATTTAGGGTCTGTACTGAGCGACGAGTGATACGTGACAAAAGACTCTGTCCGCCAACATCGCAGCGCACGAGCATTTGTGAAGGGTCGCGGTCAGGGTTGACGCTCACGACCCGTACGGGAAAGCTATTATTAATACTGATGTGTTGTGGAGGTATTAACGCGAGGCTGACGTCACGGGCGCAGACTCGCAAACGTGCTTTATGGCCGATGGGCAAAGCATTGTAGGATACGGAAACCTGGCCACCGTTAAAGGCGAGGCTAGTAAGATGAAACGCTTTATCGTGGCTGACAACACAGGCGTTCAGTACGGCTGCAGCATCTTCAAAATGAGCAAGGGGTAATTGAGGGTCGGTAAGTAGGGTATTGATTTCGCCCGCGGCATTTACCTTGCCCTGATCTAAGAGGATGAGATAATCCGCCAGTTGTTGCACTTCCTGCGGCGAGTGGCTGACGTACAGCACGGGAATATCCAGTGTCTGATAGAGGTTTTCCAGATAGGGCAAAATCTCAGCTTTTCCGGGTGTATCCAGGCTGGCTAGGGGTTCGTCCATTAGCAGTAGTTGCGGACTGGTGAGCAAGGCTCGGGCGATGGCTACACGCTGACGTTGGCCACCGGAGAGTTGATTGGGCTGGCGGTCGAGCAGTGTTTCCAGGCCGAGCCAGGCAACAACCTCATCAATCTGTATTTTGCGCTGGTCTTTGGTGATGCGTTGCCAGCCGTATTCCATATTTTTGCGTACATTTAAATGGGCAAACAGGCTGGCTTCCTGAAATACATAAGCGATGGGGCGGCGATGAACGGGCCAGGATTGTTTGTCGTCGTGCCAGCAAGTGCCTTTAAGATTAAAGTAACCCTGGTCAGGGTTTTCTAAACCGGCGATACAGCGCAGTAGAGTGGTTTTACCGGAGCCTGACTGGCCGAATATTGCGCTGACACCTTTGCCCGGTGCCTTAAAATCGACATCGAGCTCGAATTCGTTACGCTTTAAACGGAAGTTTGCCTCAATGCTCTGATAGTTTTCGGTCACTCATAGGCCTCATTTAAGCGTGTTGAGAATAAACATTTGTGAACTAAACATGGCGAGGTGGACATTGATCTGTGCGCCAGTAAAGTACGAGTAGAACTATAAAGGAAAACACCAACATACCAGCGGCGAGCACATGAGCCTTGTCGTATTCGTAAGCTTCGACGTGATCGAAGATTGCCATCGAAAGTACCTGAGTTTCCCCAGGAATATTGCCGCCGATCATCAATACCACGCCAAACTCTCCCAGGGTGTGGGCAAAGCCTAGCACCGCGCCGGTTATCAAGCCGGGTTTTGCTAAGGGCAGGGCGACGCTGATAAAACGATCCCAGGGCGATGCCCGCAGCGTGGCGGCGACTTCTAGCGGTCGCCTGCCGATAGCAGCAAAAGCATTTTGAATAGGTTGCACCGCAAAGGGCAGGGAGTAAATCACCGAAGCTATAACAAGACCCGTGAAAGTAAAGGGTAAGATGCCAATGCCGAGGCTCTCGGTAAATTGACCCACCCACCCTCGGGGGCCAAGTAATAATAATAAATAAAAGCCCAATACCGTCGGCGGTAGTACCAGCGGTAGTGCAACCAAAGCATTGATTACTTGTCGATAACGCCAGCGACTATTAGCCAGCCACCAGGCCAAGGGCGTGGCAATACACAGTAATAACACGGTAGTGATCGTCGCGAGGCGCAAGGTCAGGTAGATGGGTTGGGGATCAAATTGAGTAAAATCCATGGGGATATTTCTCAGCTATTCGTCATTTTTGTTAGCGTGAGGATTTGTCTCAATGGGGCTATTACCATTGAGATAACCATTGGCTTCTATGATCGCGGTGGCTTGAGGAGATTTCAGGAAAGCGAGAAAAGCGTCACTGGCGATATTACCGTTCCCATTTTTCAATTTTACAGCGGCTTGTTGAATAGGCGTGTACAAAGCAGTGGGTATGAGCCAGTAGGAACCACGCTCAGTTTCAGGCAGGGCGAGAACCTGAGCGTATGCCAGAAACCCCATCTGAGCATTATCCGAGACCACGAACTGGAAGACCTGAGCAACATTCTGCCCAGTAACGAGCATTCCATTCATGGCTTCACTAATATCCAGTGCCTTCAAGGTTTCGATAGCCGCCGCACCGTACGGGGCCGTTTTAGGGTTGGCCAGCGCGATGCGTTCGACAGCTTTTGCAGGCCACTTGCCTTTGCTTAAGACCTGACATTCATCATCAATCAGATCAGGGTGTCGACTCCACAGGGTTAGTCGGCCAATGGCATAGGTAAAAAGACTGTTATTAATCGCAAGTCCATCATCAACTAATTGCTGGGGGCGTTTGTTGTCCGCAGAGAGAAAAACATCAAAAGGTGCACCATTAAGGATTTGGGCGTAAAGCGTCCCAGTGGAGGCCAGGCTGGCAGTTAAGTGGTGGCCAGTTTCGTCCTCAAATACAGGTTTTAATTGTTTAATTGCGCTTGCGAAGTTAGCAGCAACAGCGGCTGTCACTTGTTCTGCGTGAGTAGTGCTATTTAGACAGAACCCGAGAAGTAAACCAGCGCACAGTCGAAGTAGGCATCTTTTCGGAGCTGATGAGCCAAATATAAAAGGGGGTGAAGTTAATGGGGTTGAATTTAACGATTGGGTCATTGTAGTTCCGGAAGTAGGGTGCTGAATATTTAAATGTGATCGTTTGAGTCTATCTTTAAAAACGAATCTTATACGTAACAGTAAAGGTCAACATTAGACGTAAAGTTAGAGGCCAGTGCGTTATTCCTTATACAGGTCAATGACTGTGTGATGAGGATGTCAGCAAACAGCCACAACACTTGCGCTAAGGTCATCGGGCCAGCAGACAACGGGTGGACCTAGCAATGCTTCCTCATTCTGGCTTTCAAAGCGAACCAAAAATAGAATCTTCTCCGGTTGTTGTTCAAGGTGTCCAATATTGACAATAACACCACGAGAGCCTGCTGGTGCAAGTACCGCATCTTTACCATGTTCGGGGAGACTACCATCGTTGTAAATTGTGTGAGCCGCGTAAACGACATCGCCCTGCTGTAGGCTTCCAATGCTAATAAGATGTCCACTAGCATGTTTATTATCTGCCTTTTTGCTGGAGGCGCTGTCTTGGTTGATGTTCATTTCTTTCGTTTTCTTGCTCATTAGTTTTCTCTCTATGTTCTATTTATGGTTGTAGTAAAGCTGACAAATTACATTCATTGTTGGTTCACACCTACCCCAGGCTTTGATTGTTATCGCTCAATAAATGCCTGTTTTACAGGGGGTTAGGCCTGACATAAATATTGGCACAAGCGTTGCAATCCCTAAGTTAAGTCAAGCATAAACTGAACAGGTACCGCTCAAAGCAAAGTTCGAGTTCTATTTATAGGCGTTGCAAGGTTCTTGCCAGTAAAAAATTTACAGCGACAACAACAGAGATTGTGCAAGCGGAGATAGAGTAATGATTAATTTAACCAGTAGTGCAGCAACGGCGGTCAATCGCTTTATCGAGTCATCAAGCAAGCCCATTGCCGGATTGCGAATTAAGGTCGATGGTGGTGGTTGTTCTGGATTTCAGTATGGCATGAAGTTAGAGGAAAGCGTTGGAAAAGACGACCAGGTAATTAAGGTCTCAGGTTTAACCATGTTGGTTGATGAACTGAGCTTCCCACTATTAGAAGGCATTACCATCGATTATGTAGAAACCATGGAATCCAGTGGGTTTAAGTTCGAAAACCCAAATGCAAAGAATAGTTGTGGTTGCGGAAAATCATTCTCCAGCTAATGGCTTTGGTGCCGCACTGTTCAATTTATAACTTATTTTTTTCACACGCTGTTCTAATTATTTATTGATTGGCAGGCATTTATTAGCTTGTCAAGATTCAGGAGACTAAAGCCATGTGGGATTATTCGGAAAAAGTTAAGGAACATTTTTTTAGTCCAAGAAACGCAGGAGCAGTAGAAGACGCAAATGCAGTGGGAGATGTCGGTTCATTGAGTTGTGGTGACGCATTACGCCTGACGTTAAAAGTTGAACCCGAGACCGAAATTATTCTAGATGCAGGATTTCAAACCTTCGGCTGTGGTTCAGCGATAGCTTCATCATCCGCTTTAACAGAAATGGTTAAAGGGCTGACTGTCGATCAATCATTGGAAATTAGCAATCAGGACATTGCCGATTACCTCGACGGCTTACCAGCAGAGAAAATGCATTGCTCAGTTATGGGTCGTGAAGCGCTGCAATCGGCTGTCGCCAATTTTCGGGGGGAGGTGTGGACAGATGATCATGATGAAGGCGCAATGATTTGTAAGTGTTTTGCGATCGACGAAGTGATGATCGAAGACACGGTTCGCGCAAATAATTTGAGTACGGTCGAAGAGGTTAGCAACTACACGAAGGCTGGTGGTGGTTGCGCCTCCTGTCACGAGGGTATTGAAGGCGTATTAAGCCGGGTGCTTGAAGAGCGTGGTGAGATATTTGTTGCTGCCGGTGTCGGTGCGCTGCCTAAACGGAAAAAGCAACCTGCCCCAGCTGATGATTCCATAAATTCAGCCGCAGGACCCATACCCGACGCGGCAACATCAACGGGTGGTATGACCAACTTGCAGCGTATTCGCCGTATCGAAACAGTGCTGGAATCGATACGACCTAACTTACAGCGTGATGGCGGTGATGTAAACCTGGTAGACGTTGACGGTCGCAATATCTACGTTCATTTGACCGGTGCCTGTAGTGGCTGCCAAATGGCTGCGATGACACTCGGTGGTATTCAGCAGCAGTTAATTGAAGATCTTGGTGAGTACATCAAGGTAATTCCAGATACTGAAATACCCGTACAATTATCTGCGGAGGCGTAAAGATGGCTGATATATATTTGGATAATAACGCGACAACGATGGTTGACCCTGCCGTTGTAGAGGAGATGTTACCTTATTTTAGCGAACAATTTGGCAATCCTTCCTCACTACATAACTTTGGCAACAAGGTAGGCTTTGTACTGAAAAAGGCAAGAAAACAAGTGCAAAAATTATTGGGTGCAGAGCATGAATCAGAAATAATTTTTACTTCCTGTGGTAGCGAATCAGACGCCACTGCAATTCTCTCTGCGTTAGCTGCCCAGCCAGAAAGAAAAGAAATTATTACTACAGTTGTCGAGCATCCCGCCGTTCTCACTTTGTGTGAACATCTGGAGTCAGAAGGTTACATTGTTCATCGTCTACCAGTGGATAAGCAGGGACGTCTTGATCTGGATGACTACAAAAATTTGCTTTCCGATAAAGTCGCTATTGTCAGTGTTATGTGGGCGAATAACGAAAGTGGAACTATTTTCCCAGTAGAAAAAATGGCCGAATTGGCTGCAGATGCTGGGGTAATGTTGCATACCGATGCTGTTCAGGCCGTGGGAAAAATACCGATTAATTTGGCTGACAGTGATATCCACATGTTATCGGTGTCTGGGCATAAGCTACACGCACCGAAGGGTATCGGAGTGCTTTATTTAAAACGGGGTACTCGTTTTCGACCTCTGTTAAGGGGCGGCCATCAGGAACGTGGTCGTCGCGCTGGGACCGAAAATACCACAAGTATTATTGGACTCGGTAAGGCAGCTGAATTGGCTCTTGAAAATTTGGAGTACGAAAATACAGTAGTGAAGGCTATGCGCGATCGTCTTGAGGAAGGGATTCTTACCGCAGTGCCCTACTGTTTTGTTACGGGTGATAAAGAGAATCGCCTACCAAATACTGCTAGCATAGCCTTCGAATTTATCGAGGGTGAAGCGATACTGTTACTGCTGAATAAGATCGGTATCGCCGCTTCCAGTGGTTCGGCCTGCACCTCGGGCTCCCTTGAGCCCAGTCATGTTATGCGAGCGATGGATATTCCGTATACAGCGGCCCATGGCACTACACGATTTTCACTATCGCGCTATAACACCATGGAAGAAATTGAGCGTGTTATTGAGACGTTGCCACCGATTGTTGCCCAGTTGCGAAAGCTCTCACCCTATTGGGAAGGCAACGGCCCGGTTGAAAACCCAGAGGCTCTATTTGAGCCGGTTTACGCATAATTTTATATCGGTCTCTAGTTTTCTTATTAACCCGCAGAGTTGCGGGTTTTTTTGTACCTGTTGTTTTTATAAAAAATCTCTGTGTGGTTAGTTTCACATATTATAAGTCAAAAAATGCGATGTGGGTTTTGCGACAAAAGATTCACAGCCGTCATTATTGTTACGCGAAAATAATAATTTTTAGACATAAGTCATTGATTAATCGTTGTTAAAAATTGGAACGGGCTTTGCACTAATAAAATCACAAGATTGGGATTAACCCCAGCTTAGAGGTAAGTGAGAGATTAATGATGATTAACAATAGTCTGGATAATCGTAGAAACGATGCTATGACCGGTTGCCCCGATAATTCGGGGAAGTATTCGGCAACACGCTGGAAGCAAGTGGTAATAGATGACACCACTTTGCGCGACGGTGAGCAGAGCGCGGGCATTGCATTTACTGTGGAAGAGAAAATCGCGATTGCTCAGGGCCTGGCAGCTGCAGGAGTGCCAGAGCTAGAGATTGGTATACCGGCAATGGGTGAAGAAGAACAGTACACCATGCGCGCCATCGTTGATCTTAGACTTCCGCTTAAGCTACTTGGGTGGTGTCGCTTGGTCGATGCTGATTTGGCAGCGGCGAAAAATACAGGCGTGGCTATGATTGATTTGTCGGTGCCAGTTTCAGACCAACAAATTCGTCACAAGCTGGGCCGAACCCGTAAAGAGGTACTTAAAGACATTAAACGCCTTATACCAAAAGCACTCGACGCAGGATTTGAGGTCTGTTTGGGTTGTGAAGATGCTTCTCGTGCTGACCTTAACTATGTACAAATAGTGATGGAAACAGCACAAAATGTAGGCGCTAGAAGAATTCGCTTTGCTGATACTGTCGGAATTATGGAGCCTTTTTCTGTCGCTGATATATTTCGCATGCTGCGTGAGGGTAGTGACCTGGAACTTGAAATGCACGCCCATAACGATTTTGGTCTAGCGTCTGCCAATACAATGGCGGCGGTTTACGGAGGGGCAACGCATATCAATACCACGGTTAATGGCTTAGGTGAGCGTGCAGGGAATGCGCCACTTGAGGAGGCAGTTGTCGCCCTGCGACATCTCTATCAGGTGGAAACCGGTGTTGATAGCGGACGGTTGATGGCCTTGTCTGACTTGGTGCAGCGGGCATCAGGGCGAGACGTCGGTTGGCAAAAAAGTGTTGTAGGTGAAGGGGTATTCACCCATGAGGCGGGTATTCATGTGGATGGATTAATAAAAGACCCGCGAAATTATCAGGGTCTCGACCCGGCTGAGTTGGGACGAAGTCACAGCTTGGTGCTAGGAAAACATTCGGGCGGACGGACGATTCGTCATTGCTACACAGAACTGGGTATTGAACTTCAAGTATGGCAGGTCGATCCTCTGCTACAGATGGTGAGGACGTTCACCAGTCAATATAAACGTGTTCCCCAACATTCAGAACTTCATAATTTCTATCTTCAGCTTTGTGACTTCGAACCCTTGGTATTACAGCGGGATGTTAGCAAGACTCCCATAACTAAAGGAGGACGAGTACAGTGAACACATTTGTCGACATAAATAGTGCTGAACGCAGTGAGGGAATAATAGACGAATCGGGAAGTTATTCTGCGTGTGAAGAGAGAGGGCCTATGGTTAACGGGGATAGTAGAAATAATGACTCGGTTAATAAAATTATCCCAAAAAAAAGTGTATTGAGCCTGTGGCGAAAAGATGTCCGAACGGCACTGGAACGTGACCCCGCAGCACGTAATAGCCTGGAGGTTCTCACTACTTACCCCGGTGTTCACGCCATCATGATTCATCGTATCAATCATCGGTTGTGGTTGCGGGGTGCGCGTTATCTCGCTCGATTATTAGCCTGTATCACTCGACTTATAACCAATGTTGATATTCATCCTGGTGCGGTGATCGGCGAGAATTTCTTTATCGATCACGGTGCAGGTGTGGTGATCGGTGAAACGTCTGTAATAGGCAATGGCGTCACTCTTTATCACGGTGTCACTTTGGGCGGTACAAGCTGGAGCAAAGGTAAGCGCCATCCTAGCCTTGGTGATAATGTCATGGTTGGTGCTGGTGCAAAAATTCTTGGCCCAATTACTATTGGTAACGGTAGCCGCGTGGGAGCCAATTCAGTCGTTGTTACGGATGTACCGGAATCATGCACAGTCGTCGGTATCCCCGGTAGGATCGTCAAGGTTCGTGAAGCGGGTCGGCAAAATGCCTATGGTGTTGATCTCGACCATCATTTAATTCCAGACCCTGTGGGTAAGCTAATTGCCTGCATTCTACAGCGCATTGAAACACTTGAAAATCGTGTGGTTCACCTTACTGGCATCGCTCAAGGGGATGCTGATGAGATGTATTGCGAACCCGATAATGAAATTTGTGAAATTAACTGTGCGACCGCAGCAAGGTAGGTATTTTGTCAATACTCGAGTGGTACTTATCGTTCTACTACTACCGCACAAATAGACACTGATATTGATTAAGCGTTGAGGATAAAAATGGATTTATTGAAATTTGAAGGCGGTGATCTTTACTTCGATGATGAAGATAATGAATCAGTTACCGCTTTGCTTGATGAGGCTGCAAAAAATTATGGTAGGGCAAGCGGTGACATTGTCTACAGTAAAGAATCGGAAACTTTACTGTTGAGGGCGGCCGCTATTTCACCTGAAAATCTTTCAGTTTTAGTGGGTCTGTATCGCTTTTACTACTATCAACACCGTTATGAAAATGCTTTACAGGTAGCTTATCGTGTACTCGAGGTGATTGGTAAAAAGATAAGTTTCCCCGAATGCTGGAACGATTTAACACTAGATCACATGGGCCTTGGCGCAATGAACTCCATGCAGATGGTGCGGTTCTATTTATTCGCTTTGAAAGGTATCGCATTTTTAAACTTAAGACTAAGAAGAATTACTGAGGCGAGAGCAATACTCGACAAGATAGTTGATCTCGATAAGGCGGACAGGATAGGCGCTAAACAGCTACTGATGCTTGTCTATACTTATGACATTAGCCAGTTTGAAAACGAAACGCGAGTGGCGGAGGAATTATGATGAGAGACAACGATTTTTTTAATGACCTAGAAGAGCTGAGTTCAGCAGAAGATTTCCTTGAGTACTTCTCGATTGAGTTTGACCCAAAAGTTGTTCATGTGAATCGTTTGCACATTATGCAACGTTTCCATGATTACCTGCATAAAGTCAGCGAATTGCCAAAGCAGGGACAAGCTCTTTCGGGATTGTACAAAACCCTGCTAACACAAGCTTACGAGGACTTTGTTGCTTCCGATGCACAGACTGAAAAAGTATTCAAAGTGTTCCATGCGGACGAACCGCAGGTTGGTTTTGTGTCGGTCGATCAGCTCTTGGGTTCTTAACAATGCGCCCTGAGTACGAATATGGCTCTCATGTGCGCCTGATACGAACCGTCCGTAATGACGGCACCTACCCAGGGCTTGAAGTGGGTCAGGTTTTGATTCCAAGGGGCAGCGATGGCTTTGTACATGATGTCGGTACATATTTGCAGGATCAATTAATTTACCGGGTTAATTTCGTCACGGCGGGGCGAACCGTGGGCTGCCGTGGCGAAGAGCTGATTGCTGCTGACCGTGAATGGCTGTCGAACGCGTTTGAATTTAGAGACCGAGTAGTAGCCAATCGGGATATCTCCGTTGGCAGTGAATTAATAGCCCGCTGTGGCGATGAGGGTGAAGTTGTTAAGGTTGTACGTGAATCTGATACTAGCTTTCACTATCACATACGTTTTCATCAACGCACCTTCACAATGCCGGAATCGGTTTTGAGTCGTAAATGTTGAATTTATTATTTCGGATGGTTGATCTGAGCTGGGTGAGGGCAAATGACTGAGGTCTGTAACGAGGTGACATCGACAGTACCAACGAGCGATAAGATAGCCCATCGATACCACCTGCTAGTCGTGGCTCAAGAGCAATTTGGTCGTCATGTTACTGAACTTGATGATGAACAAAGGCGACAGGCTGAGCGGGTTGCTGCACGTAAATCTGTTATTGAAGATAAAGTGCTTGGCACAGAAATGGCGGTAGGGGTTACGATTCCAGAGAGTATACTTGACGAAGCCATAGAGAAGGTGAGGGCGCGCTACGACAGTAAAGATGAATTCGAGCAGTCAATAATTGCGAATGGGTTAAACCTTGCCTCGTTACGTAAAGCTATTGCACAAGAGCTAAAAGTCGATGCTGTGATGGAACGTGTGGCAAACCAAATTCCCGCGACCGATGAAACCGAGGCTGGCCTCTATTACTACGTGAATAAAGATAAATTTAAACGGCCGGAAACACGTACAGCCAGCCATATTCTTATCACTATCAATGATGATTACCCCGAGAACACTCGGGACAATGCCCAGCGAACAATAAATGAAATAGCCGTGCGCCTGAATAAAAAAAAGTACAGCTTCAGCGATCAGGCAAGCAAACACTCCGAATGTCCAACTGCCATGAATGGTGGTTTGCTGGGTAAAGTTAAAAAAGGTGTTTTATTTCCAGAGCTAGAACGGGAACTATTTAGTCTAAAAGCAGGTGATTTAAGCGCTGTTATTGAAACGGAGGTGGGACTCCATTTGCTTTTTTGTCATGAAATAGAACCACCCGGCATTATGCCTCTAAGAGAAATATTACCACGCCTTTGTGAGAAATTAACCCTCGACGCCCGTGAAAAATATCAGCGTCAATGGCTTGCCAAGATATTAAAAACGGGTGCATCAGAAGCAACGAATGAGGTGGCTTAATCATGGCTGACACTGTTTCAATAGATGATGCTCATTGCTCCTTCTGTGGTGTAGAGCAAAGCGCTAGTGTGCCATTGATAGCGGGCAATGACGGCAGGATTTGTGAGGATTGTGTGACCTTAGCCCACCAGGTTGTCAGTAGTTGGGGCGGGCGAAATAAAGGCCAATCTGTTGCGGAAAATCTACGCACACCACAACAGATCAAAGATTTTCTTGATGACTATATTATCGGTCAAGACAATGCGAAAACAACGCTAGCGGTCGCTGCTTATAATCACTACATGCGTTTACTCAACCAGGAAAGCCACACCACTCTTTGTGCTGATCACTATACAGAGCTGGAAAAATCTAATGTATTAATGGCTGGCCCTTCCGGAACAGGTAAAACTCTGTTGGTTAAAACACTAGCGAAAATTATTGGCGTGCCCTTTGTGGTTGCCGACGCCACAACGCTTACTCAGGCGGGCTATGTGGGTGACGATGCCGACACTATTTTGCAGCGCTTACTGGAAGCTGCGGGTGACGATGTACAGTTGGCTCAGTGGGGTATTGTTTACATCGATGAAATAGACAAGATTGCCCGTAGCAGTGATAACGCTACAGCAGTACGTGATGTGTCAGGTGAAGGCGTACAGCAGGCCCTGCTAAAAATGGTCGAGGGCAGCGAAGTTCGACTCACAAAGTCGAACGGGCGACAGCAGTCTCGAGATGATAACGAAAAAACCATTGATACGACTCACATTTTGTTCATCGTTGGTGGTGCCTTTGCAGGTCTTGAAGAGTTGATCGGCAAGCGGATAAAACCGGAAACTCGTAGTATCGGTTTTCAAGCCTCCTATGACGACGAATCTGAAAGTGAAATTGAAGAGTTACTGAGTGCCATGCGGCCTGATGACCTTCAACGCTTTGGTCTAATCCCTGAGTTTATTGGCCGCTTTCCTATTATTACTTTCTTGCAGGCTCTCGATGTCGATGCGTTATTGCGGGTGTTGCAAGAGCCTCGTAATGCACTGATCAAACAATACGTCAAGTTATTTTCCTATCAGAATGTAGAGCTGGTGTTTACCGATGCGGCCCTTAAGCACATTGCGCAGGAAGCAGTCGATCGCAATACCGGCGCTCGCGGCCTACGTGGTGTCCTCGAATCGATATTGCGCAATACTATGTTTAGTATGCCTTCAAAAGAAAGGCTAAAAAAATGTGTTGTTGATGTGCGGACAGTTGATGATAAGGTTGATGTTTTTGTTGATGAGTTTTTGAATCAGGCCTCGGGTTCTATTGCAAAATCTTCTGATGAGAACCCGCTAGCCGTTGTGAGTGAACCTGGTTAGGAAAGCTTGGGTTAAGCCATCGGTATCTAAGTGTTCGCAAGAAAAGTCTATCCTAAGCAATGACAGTAGATACGCCTTGTTTTCAACATGGTTGATTCGTCCTGTTAAAAATTGAATGCGATAAATTGAATTTGATGTTTTTTTAAAACATGCGTGGTGAAATCTTTTGCCGTGCAGTGGTTTAGCCGTTTGCATAATGCCGGCAGAAGGGCCAGTTTGTCTTACTGATCAATAACATTTATTGAGATTGGTGGTTTACACAGGAACATTTTGTCGTGACGTAGAGCATCACTAAAATGTCGATCAGCAAGGTATCGAATGAACCGCCGGTCATTAAATAATTTTTAAAGCGGGATGATGCACAATACCCGTTATTGCATAATCGGATACAGAACACAGTAGCTCGCGAGTAAGATGACCGTTGAAAACCTGAAGCTTATCGGCCCGATAAATGAGCGAAACGTGCTAGGTTGATCGACAACGAATAGGCATCGGTATTTTATGACCCTTGGCCTGCTTTATCTTGAGCGCCAGTATTTACGCTATTTTCCAGAAACGTACTTTTCCAGGCTGTGAAACCACCCTTAAGGCTATAAACAGATTTAAAGCCTACTTTACTGAGTAATTCTGCCAGGTCTTTACTGCTGATACCTTGATAGCAATACACAATGATTGAACGATTGTACTCTTTTTTCTTAATCAATGATTCGGTCAGTGAATCGTGGGCGAGCATGGCGCCGTCGATATGCTGCTCTTTATAGGAATGAGCGTCGCGGGTATCGAGTAGAATTGGGCCATGGGTTTCGATAATTATCTTTGCCTCATGCGGAGAAACCTCTATTACGGTACTCATGGCTAACTCCTTGAAGTAGCTGGTTTATGGCTTAGACTGTACGGTGCTGACACCTAAGAGTAGAGTGCCGCCAGCATTGGGAAAGAGCTGTGAACTGCGCCTTCCCGCTGCTTATCTGATTTGACAAAAGAATTAGGCGGCCAGAGCTTCGCTGAGGCCAAAGTCTTCAGCAATTAATTCGAACCAGGCCTTTAGTCGCTCCTCAGTGAGTTTTGCCTGATTGTCGAGATCTAGCGCAAGGCCGACGAACTTGTCATCGACAATGGCTTCTGAGTGGTCAAATTCATACCCATCTGTCGGCCAGGCACCGACCACCTTGGCACCGCGCTCAATCAGGAAGTCATACAACTCTAACATAGCGTCCAGGAATTCATGGGCATAGCCTATTTGGTCACCCAAGCCATAAATAGCTACTGTTTTACCTGTAAAGTCAGCATCTTCCAACTTGGGTAAAAACTCTTCCCAGCTCTCATTTTCACACTCCGCTGATAGTCCCGGTAATAAGCCATCGCCAAGTGTGGGGGTCCCAAGAATAAGATATTCGTAGGTAGTAAGATCTTCAGCCGTGATGCGGTTGACATTTAGTGGGGCTGCAACGGTGTCATCGTCGAACATTTTTTTAATCATTTTCGCTACTTTGCGAGTTTTTCCCGTGTCGCTACCGAAAAAAAGTCCAATTTTTGCCATTATAAAGTCCTCAAGGTCAATAAGTTCTTTCCACTTGTAATTTATTAAGAGAAAGAATGTCGCTGTGTGTCCCTGTTTTATTGCAGAACTTGTGCCGTTTTATGATTCTCGCTCCTATTTTAAGTCTTTGAAAAACAACGCTTATAGAAGTGTTTTCATCGTGATTAAACAATTTTGTTGGTTTGTTAACATAACAAAATTTAACTCAGCCCCGCTATTGTGGTGATTGCGACAAAGGGTATTGTTTGAGGCTAGGCTTACATAAGTGCGGGGTGAACAGTCGCGCCTTCATCGACATTAATAGCCTTTACCAGTGCGGGGCACTGTTCAAGGCGGCCTTTCAATAAAGTCGTGACATAAGGTAACAGTGCGGTGGAGAGGGCGGCAGAGGCCGTGCGGGGAACACTGCCGGGTAGATTGGTAACCCCCGCATGTATCACCCCTTCGTCGAGGTATGTCGGCGCACTGTAATCTGTGGCGCGCATGGTTTCTATGCAGCCACCCTGGTCGATGGAAATATCGACGATAACTGAGCCTTTAGGCATGGCGTGCACCATCTCGCGGGTAATTAACGTCGGCGCGACTGCACCTGGAATTAATACTGCGCCGATGAGTAAATCGGTATTCGTCAGCGTTTTAGTCAGCGCCTGTCGGCTTGGATGCAGGGCAGTAATATTAGCTGCAATTGCGCGAACTCGCTTCAACGCTTGTGGATTAATATCAAACACGGTGACATTAGCACCCAGTGCCGCAGCTTCCATAATGGCGAAGGTTCCCGCTGTGCCCGCACCTAGCACCGTCACATGACCGCGTTCCGTTGCTGTGGCACCACCGAGTAATACCCCTCTGCCCGCCGTGCCGTTGACGGTGTGGCCCTGCAGCCAATAGGAGGCACTTTGAACGGCAACGCGGCCAGCAATTTCACTCATTGGCGACAGTAAAGGTAACTGTTTGCCTTCTTCTACGGTTTCAAAGGCTATGGCCCTCAGGCCAATATTCTGTAATTGTTCAAGTAGACAGGGGTTAGCGGCGAGATGGAGATAACAAAAAAGCTGATGTTCTCTCCGTAGATATTGTAAGTCTGTGGTTATCGGTTCTTTGACTTTGACAATGAGCTCCGCTTCTTCATAAAGCGCTTCGGGGGATGCGCAAATGATCGCGCCAGCATCGCCATAGCTGAGATTGTCGTAACCACTGAGTAGACCGGCATTCGATTCGATAAATACCTCGCCGCCTTTGTCGACGATTTCTGCGACAGCCGAGGGTAACAAGCTGACCCTGCCTTCCATCACCTTGGTCTCTTTGGGTATGCCCAGTTTTAACATCGTGGTTTTTTCTCTCGGAATTATTCGTCGTCGTCATCGTCATCATCTTCGTCGAGCACGCGGGTGACCTTGCGATAGATCTCGATACGATCTCCCTCGTTGACGGTGGTGTCGAGTTTGGCCAGCTTGCCGAATATACCGACGCGCTGGGTCTTGAGATCGATGTGGGGAAAACGCTGGGTAATGCCGGAGGCCTGAATTACATCCTCGATACTGGCATTGTCATCAATGCTGATGGGTAACCAGGCCTGCCGGTTTTCCTCTGTGTAGGCAACACTTACGTTCATGGTTTTCTCCTGTTTTCTTCATTGCTTGAGGCGCAGTCATTTCTCTGATGAGCGGAAGACACTGATCTCATATATGAGTCCATTTTATCCAGCATGGTGCTTTAAGCAGCGGGGGGCTGGGTAAGTTGTGGGTTCGGCTCCAGTGTGACCAGTTGCTCTTTCGCAGGTTTTTTAAAACGTTTATCAAGTAGACGTTTTAAGGCCAACAACAAGCCCAGTACTAAAAATCCGCCGGGGGGCAGGGCTACAATAAGCACACCTTGACAATCCTCCATCAACACAGTTTCCGCCCAGTGCATTTGTTCACCGAGTAATAATGATGCGTGAGCAAATAGAGTACCGCTGCTGATAATCTCCCGGATAGCGCCGACAACCACTAGTACCCAGCTAAAACCCACACCCATGGCCAAAGCATCGACGATGGCATGGCCTATACTTTGGCGTGAAGCAAACGCTTCGACCCGTCCGAGAATGGCGCAGTTAGTGACAATCAAGGGAATGAACAGACCGAGTACTTTGTAGAGTTCGTGCATCCAGGCGTTGAGAAGCATGTCGACCAGTGTGACAACGGTGGCAATGAGGACGATAAACACCGGAATACGCACCTGAGGGGTGATAGAGTCTTTTAACAGGGAGACCAGCAGGCTAGCGGCTACCATCACTGCGATGGTTGCCAGCCCCATGCCCAGGCCATTAGTCGCCGTGGTGGTGACAGCTAATAGTGGGCAAAGGGCCAACATTTGTTCTAGAGCAACATTGTTGCTCCAGAAGCCGTCATTAATAATTTCTTTATAGGTGGGTTTGTCCATCAGTTTTACCTCGAGCTTCTGCTTTTGCGGCAATCTCGTTTTGATAGAGCAATAGTGCTTTATGAACCGCGGCAACGACTGCTCTCGGGGTGATGGTGGCACCCGTAAATTGATCGAAATCGCCGCCATCTTTACGCACATGCCACTGCTTTTCACTGGTGTTAGCTAGCGACCGGCCATTAAACGTCGTGATCCAAGGATCTTTCGCAAGCTCGATCTTATCGCCAAGCCCTGGGGTTTCAGTGTGGCTAATTACCCGCACGCCAAGAATCTCACCCCTCGCGGCGAGGCCAACAATGAGACGAATATCACCGCTGTAGCCACGCCCCATGCTTTCAAAGGCAACGGCGTTGGTTTCGCCCTTTTTAATAGCGACGTAGGCAGGCACCGCTTGCTTCGAATAAGCGGGGTCATTGACCCTGACGACGTTAATAAGTGGGTTGTTGTCATAGAGGTGGTGTGGCAAGACCTGTTGCAAGAGGGCCAGGCGGTCTTCTTCAAGGCGTTGGGCAATGGGCCCTTGCGTTCTGCTATGGCCGAGTAATATGAGTACACTGACCAGAAAACATACCCCACCCAATAGCCCCGCGTGATAGCCAACACGCTGTCGATAACTAGGATTGGCAACGGGTGTCGTTGATCTTTCCATTTAAGGTCTCTCCGGTTTTACAAGGGGCTTTGTCTCTTTACCCTGACCGGACTTGCCTTCGCTTACCGAGTTGGGTTCAAGGTTGGGATGAATAGTTGACTGCCTGCTGATTTTGCGCCGATGCCCATAAATGCGGGGTCGACAGTAAAGATCAATTAAGGGTGTTACGGCATTCATAATCACTACCGCAAAGGCTACTGCTTCGGGGTAGCCGCCCCAGGTGCGAATGATGAACGCCAAAGCACCACAGCCTGCGCCAAAGATAAGTTGTCCCAGGCGACTGCTTGGCGAGGTGACTAAATCGGTGGCAATAAAAAACGCACCGAGTACCAGGCCACCGGATGAGAGATGAAATAGCGGTGGGGCATAGCGCTGTGGATCGATCGTTTCAAACAGGCTGGCAAGTATCGCTACACAGAGCAGCATTGAGATGGGGATATACCAACGAATAATGCGTAAAGCCAATAACCAGATGCCGCCAAAGCTCAGCAGAAGTGCAGAAGTCTCTCCCATACTGCCGCTGCTGGCACCCCATAAGGTCGTTGCTGGTGACACACTATCGCTGGATAGTATCTCAATGGCGTCGAGGCCCTGGCTGAGTGCGGTTTTAAGGTGTCCAAGGGCGGTGGCACCCGTGCTGCCATCGGCAGGTACCTGATGATTAAAAATAATACCGATACTATCGATTAACCCCGGTGCTTGGGCACTGTTAATTGGCAGTACATGTGCCCACGTGGTCATCTGCACCGGGAAAGAAATCAGCAAAGCGGTGCGCGCTAACATAGCCGGATTAAATAAATTGTGGCCGATACCGCCGTAAAGGTGCTTACCAATGGCGATGGCAAAGGCGCTGCCCAGCACGCCAATCCACCACGGAGCCCAGGGCGGCAAGCTCATAGCAAGAAGCCAGCCGGTTAGCAGGGCAGAACTGTCGCTAAGCCGAGCAATGAGCTGGCTTTTTTTGCCGCGGATAATGAGACAAATAGCCTCCGTTACTAAAGCGCTAAGGCAGGTTATTACCCACAGCACAAGGGAGGGCCAGCCAAATAAATAAAAACCAAAAAGTGTTGCGGGTAGCAGAGCGTAACAGACCTGGCGCATCATCCAGTCGACATTGAAACGGTCGTGGGCGTGGGGTGAGGCGATAGGATCAATCATGATCAGCTACATGTGTCGTGTTATATGTCATGGCTATAGCGCTTCCGTTTCAGCTGCATCGACGATTTTATTGCTTTGTGCCTCTGAACCGGCTTGGTTTTCCCTTGCATTAGCCGCTACGGCTTTAGCCTCTCGGGCTTTCTTATTAGCTTCAGACTTAGCTTTCTTTGCCGCTACTTTAGCGGCTTTTTCTGCGGCCTTTATGGCGGCCTCTCTTATCAGTCGTTGTTCTTTCGACGCTGATAAATCTCGGGTGTATTCGAGTTTGCGCTGTTCGAGGGAACGCAGGCTGAGCTCGCCTTTGGCATATTGGAAATAGTGCACTAAAGGAATATGGGAGGGGCAGACATAGGCGCACGAGCCACAGAGGATACAATCGGCCAGGCCGTAATCCTGTGCGCCATCAAGGTCGTCAGATTTCGCACGAGAGGCAATTTCCAGGGGCATCAGCCCCATTGGGCAGGCGGATACGCAACGGGCACAGCGGATACAGGGCGATGAAGGGGTGGCGTTGACTTCGTCGCTCGCGAGCGCCAGTAGTCCCGATGAACCCTTGGTTATAGGCGCATTCAATGAATGAATAAGCTGACCCATCATTGGCCCACCCATTAACAGACGAGCTGGATCATGGCTTAAGCCACCGCACTGTTCAATTAAATCGCGCATGGGCGTACCGATTAGTGCCTCTATATTTTGCGGGTTTTTAACGGCCCCGCCGGCAACAGTGACTACCCGGGAAATAAGCGGCAAGCCACCGCGCAAACTCTGACTAATGGCACGCGCGGTAGCGACGTTGTGCATAATTACACCGATATCCGAGGAGCGCCCGCCGCTGGGCACCTCTCTTCCTGTCACGGCATGTATTAACTGTTTAGCTGAGCCTATGGGGTAGCGGGCGGGTACAACTACCACGTCAATATCACTAAAGCTCTCACATACTTTAGTCATGGCCGCGATGGCTTCGGGCTTGTTGTCTTCTATACCGATGGATGAGCGGGGAGCGCCGGTGATGTAGGCAATCAAACGTGCTCCATCGATGATATCCTCGGCCCATTCCCGCATGAGTAAATCGTCTGCTGTTAAATAGGGTTCGCACTCGCTACCGTTGAGCAAAACACGTTCAACTTTTTGTCGGCTTTTATTTAATTTCACTGCGGATGGAAAAACCGCTCCACCCATACCGACGATGCCAGCATCGGCAATACGTTTTGCTAATCGTTCGGGCGGTTCTTGAAAAAGATCGCCGTTGGTTTTACCCGTATCGATGTTCGTAACTGGCTTATCATCGCCGTCACTTTCAAGAATAATGCCGGGTGCCAACAGGCCCATTGGGTGGGGCACCTGAATGTTGTCGATGGCGACGATGGCACCGGAGGTGGGGGCGTGAACGGGTGCCGACACATTACCTGCAGATAGTGCAAGTGGCTGACCCTTTAATACTTTATCCCCGATTTTAACGATAGGCTCGGCTGCCACGCCAGCATGCTGGCGCAAGGGCAAATAAAGCTGTGGTGGTAAAGAAGCGTATGCAATGGGTTTATCAGCAGTATGCTGCTTATGGGGCTCGGGATGGACACCTCCACGCGAGGAAAATAACTGGGAAAGCTTAAACATAAGCCGTGTTTCTCCTCGTGCGAGTGCCGTGTTCGTTAGCGGTATTTTTCAAACGGTGTTGTTGAAGCCAACCTTTACTGTAAAGACGGGGTTTAAAATAAGACATGTCAGGCCACCAAACGCGGCCATTGCCAGTTTTCTACATTCACCGACTCTGGTGAGAGTTCGATGCAATCTTCAGGGCAGGCCTCAAGACAGTCCCCGCAGCCGGTACAGGCGGCTGCAAACACGCTATGCATTTGTTTGTTGGCACCCATAATGGCGTCGGTAGGGCAAACTTTGTAACACCGTGTGCATCCGGTGCACCTGTCTTCCACGATGTGTGCGATCAGTTGTCCTTTTATGTCACTGACATCGAGATCAACACCCAGCATCTCTGCTAGAGTGTCTGCAAGTTGGCGTCCACCGGGAGGGCAGCTGGTCACCGATGCCTGGTGCTTGGCTATGGCTTCGGCAGCGGGTGCACAGCCAGCGAAGCCACACTGCCCACATTGTGTGCCGGGCATTAAGTTCTGAATTTCGAGTGCGAGGGGATCTTCGTCAACAGCCAGAAAGCGATCGGCATAGGCTAATAAGGTGCCTATCGATAAGCCTAAAAGGGTCAGTACACCGAGGGCAATATACATAGTGTTCTCCTTGTGAAGAGATTTGCCGAGTTTAAGTCAGCGTGGGAAGTACAGTCGTGAACTGAGCTTTAAACAAGTCCGGAAAATCCCATAAAAATCATTGATAATAAACCTGCCGTCACCAGGCCAACGGGAGCGCCGTCAAATACTTCTGGCACATCGGCCAGGGCCAGGCGTTGACGCAAACCGCCAAAAATGAACATCACCAGTGTGAAGCCTAACGAAGCACCCAGCCCATAAACGAAACTTTGAATAAAATCATGTTGTTCACTGACGTTAATCAGAGCGACACCTAAGACGGCGCAATTAGTAGTAATGAGTGGTAGATAAATGCCCAGAGCTTTATACAATGCAGGGCTTATTTTTCGCGTCACCATTTCAGTGAATTGCACCAAAGCGGCAACCACTAAAATGAAAGTCAGGATACGAAGAAATTCAATATTGAGTGGTACCAACAAGTAAGTTTGTAATAGCCAGCTACAAACCGAAGATAAAGTCAGTACGAAAGTTGTTGCCAGGCCCATGCCTATGGCCGTATTTAAATTATTGGATGCGCCCATAAAGGGGCACAGGCCGAGAAATTTGACCAGAACAACATTGTTGATCAACACCGTGCCAATAAATAAATGAAGGTATTCCATGGTCTAATTCGAACGCCCCGTTTCAATTTTTCCAGTCCTGCATGAGAAATACTATTGTTTATGCAGTAATTACCGGTGGTTTTGCATGAAGCATGCCACCGATGGGTTTTTTATAAATAGAAAATAAATATGCATATTTTCAAGTAGTTGATACGTTGTTGTACCGGCATCGAGGGAGTGATTGTCGTATTCGTTACAAAAATTGACGATAGCTAAGCCGGGCTATGTTATCTGTCCTACATAATGGTCTGGTATGGGCAACAGACCGTCGACTTTATCTAAAGTAAACAGCAACTTGGCATTTATTAATGCAGTGGCGCAAAAGTTGCTTTCTGCTTATAGGTAATACTGAGAGAGTAACAACGGGCCGCTAATGATGAGCATCGATAAACCAGAAGGTTATATTTATAGCGGGTGTGCGTACACCAACACAATTTTAAGTAGGTGAGATAATGCCTAATTATCGCTTTCCCAATACGTCAAATTCCGGGTCGACGGATAAGACTGTTCTGGATAAATCTTCAGAGACGGAATATAGACAATGTAATGAAAACGCCGCGCGAAATTTAGCTGCACTGGCTAATCTTGAAGCGGGAAAGCTGGAGAACTCTGTATTTTTACAGGCAGTCGAAAATGCGCCGGTAGCAATATCTATTACCGATCTTCATGCAAATATACTTTATACCAATGCTGCTTTTTGTGATGTTACTGGCTATGGGCTTGATGAAGTCATTGATAATAATGAATCTATTCTTTCCAATAAAGCGACACCTCGCCTTGTTTATCAGGCTTTGTGGGGTCGGCTATGGCAAAAGAAATCCTGGTCGGGCCTGCTCGTTAATCGACGTAAGGATGGCAGTTGTTATCTGGCGGAGTTAACTGTTGCGCCTGTTCTTGACGAAGCGGGAGAGGTTATTCATTACCTGGGTATGCATCGGGATGTGAGTGATGTGTATTTTCTCGAACAGAGTGTTAGAAATCAAAATAAATTGCTGGAAAAGGTGCTTGACCAGGCGCCAGCAGCCATTGCCATGCTCACTAAAGACAAGCGTGTGATGATGAGTAACAGGACCTATCAAACAATGGCCAGTGAACTTTCACCGCGAGCTCCCGCAGAAGTTGTCTTGCACGCCTTGGAAGATAGCTACCCGGATCTTCTCAAAGATGGTGCCAGTTTTGAAAATCAGGAGATTGGTCTTGAGCTAGGTAACAATAATTACCGCTGGTTTAATTGTTTCGGCAACTGGGTAGAAACAGAAACTGAAGGTGCAGAGGCCTTTTTTGAACGCTCTGAACAATGCCATTTGCTATTGGTTGTTATTGATATAACAAAAATGCGCAATAGGCAGCAAGAATCACAAATGAATGCTCTGCGCGTACTCATGGCGGAAGAAGAATTACTCGAGGGCATGGAAGAGGCATTTAGTGGCGCCATTCACCAGCTAGAGGGGCCGGTTAACCTACTTGATGCCGCTTTGGCGATATTGGCGCGCAAGCAAAACAGCGACGATGGTGCGCTGGTAGAGGCGTTGACTCAAGCGCGAGATGCAGGTGTTCTGGCATTAGAAGATATGCAGAGGACTATTCCCGTAAGACCTAAAGAATCAAAGGCCCCCGTCAATATTAATCAAGTTTTACGTGAAGTGATTGGCATAGCCGTTAATCGACTGCTTGCTAACGGTGTGGTCATTGAGTGGAAACCTGCTGTGCATTTACCGGCGATAATGGGAGCGGAGCAACGCTTGCGTTCACTATTTAAGAAACTATTAGATAATGCGATTGATGCAGTGAGTACGCGCAACATCGATTTACGGGAAATAAGCTTGTGTACCAGAGTCGAAAATAACAGCGTTATTATTGAGGTGACAGATAGCGGTGCGGGTATTGCCCCGGATTTGGCAGTGAAAGTATTTGAGCCTTTTTATAGTACCAAGCCGCCTGGGCAACGTTCGCGGGGTATGGGTCTATCTCTGGTTCAGGAAATTGTTAATGAACATCTGGGGACTGTTGAGGTCGATCGGCATTACCAACAGGGCTGCCTGATGCGTGTGATTTTGCCGGTATCATCATGATTTCCTGTTGTCATCCATTCTTGTCGTCAGGGTATACAAAGTCTAAGGACTGCGTGGTGAACCTATGAACCCAGCAATGCCCTTCGTAGATGCCCCAACAAATCGTCATATCGAGTTGCTGGAATTACAGTTCAATGTTCTCTACCGCGTGTCGCGCGTATTGACAAAGTCCCTCGACATGGAGGAAATGCTAAAAGAATTATTGGAAATCTTACATAACGAGGCGGGTATGTTACATGGCCTCGTGACCTTGTCTGATCCGGAAAATAGTCAATTAAAAGTCAGAGCAATCCACGTTAATTCAGACAGCGTTAGAAAGTCGTCAAATGCGGTTCGATATCGCGAGGGTGAAGGTATAGTGGGGCGCATTTTACAAATAGGCGAATCCATTGTGCTGGGCCAGATTTTATCTGAACCGCGCTTTCTCGATAAACTCGAAGTTTATGACATCAACCTGCCCTTCATCGGCGTACCTATTAAACGTGGCAGTGACGTCATTGGTGTATTAGCCGCGCAACCGAATGTCCCAGCCGATGAACTACTGCCTGAGCGTACCCGGTTTATGCAGATGATCGCTAACCTCATCGTCCAAACCGTGACGCTGGTAAATAATGTCGAAAATGAAAAGCGAGACATTGCAGAAGAGCGTGATGAGTTGCGCCGCGAGGTGCGAGGTAAATACGGTTTTGAAAATATGGTGGTGGGTAATACTGACGCCATGCGCCGTGTTTTTGACCAGGTTCGCAGGGTGGCTAAGTGGGATAGCACCGTACTTATTCGTGGTGAGTCGGGCACTGGTAAGGAATTAATTGCCAGTGCCATTCACTACAACTCGCCACGAGTGACAAGTCCTTTTGTTAAATTAAATTGCGCAGCACTGCCAGAAACATTGTTGGAGTCTGAATTATTCGGACATGAAAAAGGGGCTTTTACCGGCGCGATGAAACAACGGAAGGGACGTTTTGAGCAGGCCAATGGAGGTACGTTATTCCTTGACGAAATTGGTGAAATTTCGCCATTATTTCAGGCCAAGTTGTTACGGGTTTTACAGGAAGGTGAGTTTGAACGTGTTGGAGGCAATAGTACCATTCGGGTCGACGTGCGTATTGTGGCAGCCACTAATCGCAACCTTGAGGGTGAGGTGGAACAGGGTAAGTTTAGGGAAGATCTTTATTATCGACTCAATGTGATGCCGCTTAAAATCCCTCCATTGCGCGAACGTCTTGAAGATATCCCTGAATTGACCCAGTTTATTGTCGAGCAATTAGCCAAGCAGCAAGGCTGTGAACTCACGATTACGGATAATGCGGTGCGCATGCTAATGAGCCATAGTTGGCCGGGCAATGTTCGAGACCTCCAAAACTGTTTGGAGCGCGCGGCGGTTATGGCCGAGGGCGGCATTATTGATCGCGATGTAATTTATTTAAGTGGTCTTGATGTGGACTTTCCACCGCCTGCACGTCAACCCACAAATAATGTCCCTGCTATGGATTTTGCAGATGCTGATATGGATGAGCGTGAGCGCGTGGTGGCCGCCCTTGAGCAAGCTGGCTGGGTACAGGCGAAAGCAGCGCGCCTGCTGGGTATGACCCCTCGACAAATTGCTTATCGTATTCAAAACATGAATATCAATATGCGTAAAATCTAGGGTAGGTGCTTCAAGCAGCTGTTAGAGCTGACCCTGTAACAGATTAATGCGCGTATATTTAGCAACAACGAATAAACTCGGGAGTGATCTTCTGAAATTCGATTTCAGTGTCTCAAGAGTCCCGGTAGTGGTTAGCTGTATTCGACGGCATTGAAGTGCGCGACTACTCTCGTACTAACTGAAATAACTAACGGAAGTTCTTCTGTTAGTTAGACAAAGCTTACAACCTTTAAGTTAAGCCGTGATTCCCTCAATACTGCTCTGTACACGGGTCGTGTTCTTATATTTTTTCATGTATCAACTGACGACTGTCATAAAACCCACATTGTAAGGACACGCTGTACCTTTATCCCCTGTGTATTCATTTAAGTGTTTTATTAAGCTATTGAAAAATAGAACAAAAATAGAATTACCTGATTGGTATGACTGTTGCAGAATATGAATAGCAGTAGGTGATTGGCGCAAGTCAGCTGAAAACAGGCAACCAATTAACCTCACTAATGAAGGCTTATGACAGAGCAAACGGTGTATAACCGAGAGGAGTTTTAGTGATGGACTTGACAGTATTAGATTCTGATCCAGTAAGTGAGGGAGAGATAGCGACAGAGACTGATGTTAAAGGCTGTAGCGCTGGTGCTTGTGGTAGTACCGACGACCAGGTATCCCAGCTGCCTGAATCGATTCGTGAGAAGGTGCAAAATCATCCGTGTTATTCGGAAGAAGCTCACCACTATTTTGCACGCATGCATGTCGCGGTAGCACCTGCCTGTAATATTCAGTGTCATTACTGCAATAGAAAATACGATTGTGCTAATGAATCTCGCCCCGGCGTTGTATCAGAATTATTAACGCCAGACGAAGCAGTGATGAAAACCAAGGCTGTAGCAGCAAATATTCCACAGATGACGGTACTGGGCATTGCCGGCCCCGGCGATCCCCTAGCCAATCCGGAGAAAACCTTTGATACATTCCGTCGGCTCAGTGCCGAGGCGCCGGATATTAAACTCTGTGTGTCGACGAACGGTTTGGCTCTGCCGGACTCTGTCGATGAGCTGTCTAAACATAATATCGACCATGTAACCATCACAATTAATACGCTCGACCCAAAAATTGGGGCGCAAATATACCCATGGATATATTGGAATAACCGTCGTATTTATGGAGAAAAGGGCGCGAAAATTCTCATCGCACAACAACAAAAAGGCCTGGAAATGCTCGTTGATCGGGGGATTTTAGTGAAGGTTAATTCTGTATTGATTCCTGGCGTCAACGACGAACACTTGAAGGAAGTCAGTCGGACAGTAAAGAGCAAAGGTGCCTTTCTGCACAATGTTATGCCGCTGATAGCTGAAGCAGAACACGGTACTTTCTACGGTGTAATGGGTCAGCGAAGCCCCGATGCTGAAGAGTTACAAGATCTGCAAGACGCCTGTGCCGGTGATATGAATATGATGCGTCACTGTCGTCAATGTCGCGCTGATGCTGTCGGTCTTCTGGGTGAAGATCGCGGTTCTGAATTTACCCTGGATAAAATTGCAAAAATGGATATCGACTACGATGCGGCAATGAAAGTCAGGGCTGTTGTTCATGCTGGAATTGCAGAAGAACTGGCAGAAAAAGAAGAGAAAAAAGCACGTATTGCAGGTGTTGTGGTGCCCCAGAGTGATTCTTCACAGGGCCTTGATTTACCCCCGGTGTTGATGGCCGTGGCGACCAGCGGCGGCGGTGTTATCAACAAACATTTTGGGCATGCAACTGAGTTTTTAGTGTACGAAGCGTCGTCAAAAGGTGTGCGGTTTATTAGTCATCGCAAGGTTGACCAATTTTGTATTGGTGATGATGAGTGTGGAGAAAAGGAAAGTGCACTGGCTGGAAGCATTCGATCTTTACAAGGCTGCGAAGTTGTACTTTGTTCGAAAATTGGTTATGAACCCTGGGAACAATTAGAAAATGCCGGAATTCAACCTAATGGTGAACATGCCATGGAACCCATAGAAGAGGCGATTCAAAGTGTTTATCAGGAAATGATAGATAGCGGAAAATTAAATGAGACAGCACAGCCGATGGAGGAGAGCGTCAGCGCGTGACGAATACGCGAGAGGCGCGGGCACAGGTGCGCTTCTCGCGATTGTTTAGATGAGTGATTATTGGAGTACAGATTATGTCCCTGGAGATTGTTGAATCTTGTGTTAACTGCTGGGCCTGTATTGATGTATGCCCAAGCGAAGCCATTGCCATGGGTGATACGCATTTCGTTATCTCTGCGAAAAAATGTACGGAATGCGATGGTGACTATGCTGACCCTCAGTGTGCCAGTATATGCCCCATAGAAAGTGCCATTCTTGATGCGGAAGGCATGCCGTTAAATCCACCAGGTTCATTGACAGGTATTCCACCGGAACGAATGGAAGCGGCGATAAAGGAAATTCAGTTGCGTTAAACAGGTTGTGTGGGACTGTGACTTATCCCTAATTCGCTTATTGCTTGATATAAATGGAATAAACTACTTCGTAGTAGCTCATTGGGTGATGCGCACTTAAATAAGAGTTTGGGAATAACAATTGTGTTTTTTCTCAGGCTGTCTCTTCCAACCACAAAAGGCGTCTACACAATGCGCTTGTAAAGATGGATATTGAAACATACCCAAGATCAAAAAAGCTCACTAGTGCATGAAAATTATGGTGGCTTATTATTCTTCAGATTAAAGGTGATCAATGATGTATAAGCACCAGAGGATAGATACTAGGTGTAATAATTCAAATTCTGTTGATATAGAAAATAATGAAGATTTTATACACAGCAAGGCTGTTGTTTCGACATCACCTCTGTGCTCGTTAAATGCAGAGTTTTTACTGACCATCATTAATTCGCAGCGCCAGGGATTGGGTTGTTTGCCTCATTATATAGGCCTTGACAAAAATAAATTTTCTCATGTTCGAAATATTCTTATGCTCAATGCCAGAGAAGGGCTGTCAGCTAGTGACCCTAATAACTCTGATGATAAATTGCTTACAGATCGGTCAATCATGCGTCAACAGTTGCTTGATCTGCGGACAGATGAAGTGGCAGAGCTAAGCGCACTCCTGGTGGAATATCGTGCTGGTGTACAAGAGATGGAGTTGTGGATGGCGGATATTGTCAGCGCTGCCTGTATGGGCAGTGATCACTTATGGCGAGACTTGGGATTGCCAGACCGTAAAGTGTTGAACCGACTATTGCGCTATAACTTTCCTGCCTTATTTCTTGAAAACACACGTGATATGAAATGGAAAAAATTTCTGTATAAAAAACTGTGTGAGATGGGCGGCGACTATGTTTGTCGCTCGCCAAATTGCGAGGCGTGTGTGTCATACGATGAATGCTTTGGCAGTGAGGAATATTAACTGGCCAATGGTACGAGGACTAGGCACTTACTCCTCCTCTAATTGAAAATGATAGGGCAGAAATGTCCGAGAAGAAGTTGATAGAAATCAGGAGAAGTGAACAATGAGCACAACAGAAGAAAGAATTCGTCAGCAAATTTCAGAAAACCCTGTTCTCTTATATATGAAAGGTGAGCCGGACGCGCCAAAATGTGGCTTCTCTAAGGCTGCGGTAGAGGCTCTCAATAAAACGGAAGTTAACTTTAGTTATATCGATATCCTTGCGGCACCCTTTATTCGTGAGAAATTACCGTCTATATCTCACTGGCCTACGTTTCCCCAGTTATTTGTCAATGGCGAGTTGATAGGCGGTAGCGATGTCATTACCGATATGCTCGACGATGGCACACTGCACCCATTAGTAAAAAATGCGCAAGCAGGATCGCTAAAGGAGGTGTGAGGTGTTGAGTGATGAGATTCATCAGGCGATTAAATCGTCCTTCCCAGATGCGGCCATTAATCTCGATGGTGAAGATTGTAGCTTTCAGGTGACGGTTATTAGCGACGGTTTTGACGGCTTAAGTGTAGTTAAACGGCAACAACAAGTGTTGGCTACTGTGCACGACAAACTAACGAGTGGTGAAATCCATGCTTTATCTGTTAGCGCATTCACTTTGGCGGAATGGGAAGTCAAGTACAGCCAACACCTGGTTTCAATAAAGATGTAGTGGTCTGTTTGTTATTGCAAGAGAAGATGTAGGAGAAATTAAGATGAGTATGCCAGCCCCAGTTATACCCTGCTTAGGTCGCGAAGCCGCCCTGCGCATCGCGCTGGCAGCGCGTACATTACCGGGTATCGAACTCGGTCAGTTAGTAGAGCTGTTGCATCAGCGCATTAGTGGAGATATTGATGAAAATAGCCTGAAACTAGTGACGGTAACCGATCTAAAAACTGCCTTTAGTAGCCTCGACGGTGAAGAGGATGGTGAGGATATTGGCATCGGGCTGGATGAAATGAAAGAAGCTGTACGCATACTGTGGGGTGAAGACTGGGAGGCGAACATACCGAAACCTGAAACCTTGGCAAAGCCCTTAGAAAACGCAATCCGTGTGGCTATTGCGTCCAATAGTGGTGAAACGCTAAATGGCCATTTTGGCTCCTGTATTCGCTATTTGATTTACCAGATGAATAATGCCCAATGTCAATTGGTAGACGTACGGTCAGCCCTTCAAGCAGATTTTGAAGCAGACAAAAATGGCTATCGTACAAATTTAATTAAGGACTGTCAGGTGCTTTATGTGGTTTCAGTTGGTGGACCCGCTGCCGCTAAAGTAGTCAGAGCGGGGATATATCCTATTAAACAATTAGAAGGTGGCGAGGCACAGGAAATTTTAATGCGACTACAGGATGTAATGAACGACTCACCTCCACCCTGGTTAGCTAAGATTATGGGTGCTAGCACCAAAGACCGCATCCGTTATCAGCATAAAGAAGCTGAGAGTAGTTGATGCTGTAATTTTTTAAATCTCTCTGCCATTAGTGGTAAAAGTAAGACCGTATTAGGCATTGTAATGAGTTGTGCTATCTGTTTTAAGGATTACTGTTGTTTCGGTAGTGGGTCGCTCAGTCCATATCCCCGGCAAGTTCATCATCAATGGCGCGCATCAGTACAGGATTAGAACGAATATTCCTGGCAAGATCCTCTGCCTCGCTAGCGCTGTAGGCATGTAAAGTAAAACTGGTATCGGCAATTCTGTATGTACCATCGAATATTTCTGTATTTAGCAACCAGGATTGTAGATCAGTTTCTAGCACCTGAGTGTTTTCTACGGGAAGTAAAGTAACGGTCATTCTGAGATTGCCGTCAAGCCGGATAATAAAGTTCGATGCATGCATGGGGTGAAATCACAGAAAGAAAAGATTGATGTTAGCAGCCGCTCGACACAGCGATGCGAAAGCTGTGAGGATTTAATGATCATCACCTTAGCCAATCCACATTTTCAAAACCAGGTGGGTGCTGGACCGAATTGATAAAATAAACCCGCAGGATTGATACACGGTCAGATTAATTACAAAAATTAGACTCACCTAATGTCTTTTAGACAGTTTGGACACTTTGTGACTGGGCTATAAATGCCATTGGCCTTGTTGGTGGCGGCCTGCGCCGTAGCAAAGGAACCCAGGTACCAAAGCCTGTCGATTATAGGTAGCTCTCCACAGTCCTTGCGATGTACCTGATGGCCGGTATCACTTTGTGACTCTTTCGTTACATAAAATTCTGCCATTTCTCAATCCTCATTTCAAGGCATATAGTAAGCTGTTAAATTTGCAAAATGTATAAAACAGGGATACTCACTGATAACTATTGTCTATGCTAGCTAGCCAACGGCAGCAGCTTTATCAGAGCTGTCGTAAAGTAGTGTTAAGCAATCTTCACTAATCAATTCAATATTTTTATTGGCGCAAAAGCGCAGCTCTTTTTTATTCGGCTCGCTAATGAATGCAAAGCCCGTTTGTTCGTTAGCGCCGTAGATTAAATCGCTCAAAACCATCCGCTCGGTGTCACGGGTTAAGGGTAGGCCGAGTAGCAGGTAGCTTTTTCCTATGCGATATTTCTTCAGGAAATCAGGTATAGCGAAGCCACCCATAAGCTCGGTAATGTAATCGACATAGTCAGCATCAGCAGCGACATAAGTAGCTTGTGGTACGGGCGAGCCCATAGGTTTAAACAATACAGGCAAGCTGTGATCGGCCTGTTTTTGTTCAATTTCCGTATACACACCCTTGTTATGGTGGAATAACTTAAAACGATAGTCTGTAGCGCTTATTCTAGCCGTGCCGAGAATTAATAAATATTCCCGGTCGCTATAAAGATCTTGCAATTGCGTGTCGCGATTAATGTCAATAACGTAGGGTGCATTAAGTGAGGCTATCCAGCGATGCATCGGTCCCTGGGTCCATTGACTGCCGCCATAGGTTGTCGTTAAAAAATCCTCGACAAATTTTCGTCCACGTTTTAATTCAAGATTCATTGCGGCGCGAGGAAATTCATACATGAGCCGGGGTGCCATTGGTGTGCCCTTATTCATGGCGAGTATTAACGATTCACTATCGGCAGGTATGGGGTGTCCTGTGTTTATATGCGTAACCCCTTTTAGAGAATGGGGTCCGAGATAAGGCACAAGATCACCACGGCTGATACTTTCAGTTATTTTTTCTATAAAATCTTTATCCACGAGTGTCTCCATTGTTTTGATTTAACCTGATTTGTATTGAAAGCCTGTAGATGAAAGTAGCTATATAAAATTATCAATCTTTCTTGCTGATGATAAGCGTCGTAAAATGGCTATATAAAATAGAAATAGTTATCTATTTTCTCGACAAATCATGCGTGAAAACTAGTAGGTTTTTTCTCTGTCCTGGTAAGATGTTCGCAATATACGCGCCAATATTTACATTTTGTGTATTTTACTTAACCTAATGATTCGCCGCTGTATTTGCAGTTTATCGTATAAAAATATCTTGTTAATTTGGTTCTCTAAGTGACATTGTTGTTTTTGCAACAGTGATCCCTTACCACTTTAATGGACACCACTTGTAAGCCATTAA